>Ga0302349_1000053_pt1 | contig 263744 bp, 329 predicted proteins | sample PhyAR1_FD_202176 | JGI IMG/M metagenome (GOLD analysis project Ga0302349, IMG submission 202176) | Leaf surface microbial communities from alfalfa plants in UC Gill Tract Community Farm, Albany, California, United States - DLSL A.R1... | ecosystem: Host-associated > Plants > Phyllosphere >... | reverse complement strand
ACCAGTGCTGCTGACTCTCGTATGCTTGGCTCGTTCTTGAAAGGGCTTGACATTGCGAACACTGGACCGAGTACGTGTAAGCTGCTTGTTGCTTCTGGCGTTAAAACTCCTCAGCAATTGTTCATGACTCCTATGGCAACGCTGCGTGAGATCGTTGGTGACTCTCGTGGTCGTCAACTTGCCAAAGACCTGAAAGCGTTGAAAGCTGGCGTGCCGATGAATACGTGGCTTAAAGCTACCGCTTCATACTTCATGCGCGGCGCTAACACAACGTTTGATAAGGTTGTTGATGCTGTGCCTAACCTCGAATCTTATTTGAAGAAAGGTAATACTGCTGACCTAGCAACAAAGATTAGCAGTATGCACGGTGTTGATAAGCTGGCGCCACAGATCGCAGATGCGGCCATTAAGTCTTATCTGATGGCTGTTGAGATGGAAGTGACTCTCGTTGCTCCGAAGAAGGTGAAGGTGGTTAGCGCCAAACTGAAAGGGATTAACGTAGCATTCACCGGCATCCGCGATAAAGAATTGATGCAGCGTATTGTCCAACTTGGCGGTACGGCGTCTGACAGCATGAAAGCTGATACGACGATACTGATCGCTAAAGACCCTGGCTCTGGTTCCGCGAAGCTACAGAAAGCGATTGACAAGGGCATTCCTGTTATGAGCATTGCGGAGTTCAAGAGCAAATACAAACTGGAGTGATTATGCTCTCTTTGCCTTGTACGTTCGACTACTGGCGTAACTATAAGCCACTGGCTCCGAACCTGACAGTGCGGGTGCGTAACTCAGGTGAAACTGAGATAACACTCGAAAAGATCTTACAGGGCGCTCGTGATGAGGTGACACTGCATAGCCCGACTGAGGGTGTGCTTGATAAGGTGCCAGCTCAAAGAGGTTGGCGCCTTTCTGCTATTAAGGTCAATGACCCTATGGTAGGCACTGTGCGGCTAAACACTTTCAACGAAGCGTTTATCTACAGTCCGAGAAGTGGTTACGTTGGTGCTGACTGCTTCTCCTACATCCTGACTAACGGTACGCAACAGTCTGACTCAGGAACGATTACCCTTGATGTTTATCAGTGGTACACGTACCAGATTCTGCTTTACCGATTGAACACGCAGAAGACATACCACCGTTTCACTGCGAAGCCGTTCATGAAGTATGCTGCTGGTCAGGAGACTTTGGAGCCTGTTAAGTTTGCGCAGATAAACTGGTACTACAATCAGTACCGCGCAGAGACAGACAGCAAAGGTGTAACACGTATCTACAAGCGACGTGTACCTCTTCAATCAACCGTTGCGGATTACACGTCCTACTATAACCGTCAGACGTATGCGCCGACCGTGATTAATACTGCGGAAGAAATTCGTGCGTACACTTACTTTGACGACTCTCTTGGTGCGGGCTTTGATGGAGACTTCTCCAGTCCGTTCGTACCGAAGAACTCACAAGGCGACATTGAACTGGAGATTAGACTCTACACTGAGGAGAAAACAGTTTGGAGTCCTTCATTGATGCGAACCATAACGCAAGTCGACCTTGACCTGCCACTTATTCTTGACTATCGCCTGTCTGATATTTACGGCAAGCAGTGGTGGGATAGCGGCAACATTTTAGTATAACCCAAATGAGGCATGTATGAGAATCTGCGTAGCGGCTATTTGCCGTAATGAAGAAAAGAACATCGGTGAGTGGTTGAAGCACGTTGCTGGTGCTGATGCAATCAGTATCGTTGACACTGGTAGCGAAGACCAAACCACAAACATCATCTCGGCGTTCACGCACCCTAACCTGTATCATGTGTTCGACGTATCAGAGGAACGCAATCTAGGTGCGAGTCGTGAACTGGCCGCTACGCCGTTCTCCGAGGACGACCTCGTTGTGTGGCTTGACATTGACGAACGTTTCGATGACCCTAATTGGGTTGAGACACTTCGCAATACCAAACACATCAAACATGCCGAAGCTGTTTGGATTATGATGCGTAACGGTGACAGTCATTACCAGCAGATGAAAGCGTATCGTCGTCGCTCTTACTTCTGGAAGTATCGTGCGCATGAAGTCCTGTCGTCTCGCAAACCCGATCAGCGTCTGCGTACTGTAGAGGCAACGTTCGCAACTGACCACTACCCTGACAACACAAAGCCGCGCGGTTATCTGCTTGAGCTTGGTCTGGACGTGGGTGATTATCCACATGATGATCGTTGCAGTTTCTACTATGCGCGTGAACTCTGCTATGCCGTGTGCTACGGTGATCGTGCTGACCTGCTTGATGATGCTCGTCGTGAAGTAGATCGCCTCGCTGGCATTGCTCGCTGGGCTGACTATGTGGCTATCGCTAATATTGAACTGGCGAAAGCGACATTCAAACAGGGATTCACTCAGGAGTCTATCTTTGCGTGTTACCGCGCGATTGCATTCCGCCCTGATCGCGTTGAGTGCTACGGTATGCTCGCTGACATTTTCTATCGCCACAACGATATGATGAATGCGGTGGGCATGGCCATTCAAGGCATCGAAGCGACCAAGCAGAATCCAAAAAGTTTCTTGTTTGACCAGACCTCTATTAATTTAGACCTATGTTACGAAACAGCTTATTGGGGCTGTCGTAATCTCGGTATGGTTGAACCTGCTCTCAACTACCTTGCTCAACTTACCATGCACCGTGGTGAAGATTTGGGTGAAGCAATTCAGAACTCTGGTTTGCTTGCTTACATGCAGCAGCCTGCTACTCAGGAACAAACAAATGACAGTAAAGCGATTGGTGAGATCGACGTCGGGAGTACGCCGACTGGAGAAAACGCCTCAACAGGGGATAGTGAGCAGCGCGGAGCTGACGACTATCAAGTTAGGCGAGTCGTTGACGGCAGCGAACAAAGCCAGCCTGATTAACGCTTTCGAATTGGCCGCGCGTAAAAAGCTCGGCCAGCCTATTAAGCCGGAAGATATTCTGAGCGTGGCGAAACGTACTGTTGTTCCTGCCATCGCTGCGCGTATCTACACAGAGATTGCTAACTCGACCGAGAAGCAGACGTTCATGACTCTTGCGCGTCTGGCTATCGGCCTGTCTGAAATCTACTGTAAGAAGGCTGGCCTGACTGCTGGTTCACAAGGCACTCAGATGCCTGTGATCTTAGGCGGCTACTTCCTTAATCGTGTGCTGGAAGACAGCTCCAGCACTATCGCACAAATCAACGCAATCGAACTTCCTATTGAGCAGAAGTTTGCCGCGCTGTTTGAATCTTTCTGGGGTTCGCTTGATGTTGAAGCAATCAAAGAAAAGATGATGCCACGTTCTGAGTCATCGTCGCGTGTGACCTTCAAAACGCTCAAGGCCTCTGACATTTATAAAGGCACTGAGCAGGTCAGTTATGCGATTAACGCTGGTGGGCGTGTGTGCGGTAAGATTGCGTGGGACAAAGCCTGTGGTGAATGCTCTGATAAATCCACTGGCTGGGTAGTGACGCTGTTTGATGGATTCAATGAAGCTGCCTATCGTTCTGGCCGCAGTCAGAATCCTCATGAGCCGTTCACTGCCGTCCACAAAGGTGAAGTCAAACTTCATAACCCGACGCGTATGACTCTGGCTCTCGCTAAGTCGTGGGCGCGTGGTGCGCTGCGAGGTTAACATGCCGCAATTCTCTTTTGCCTACAACATAGGCGACATTGTTTCTTTCGAAATTCCTTCGGAGCTGTGTTCGCCGTGTATTTTGCGTGGCACTATCAACTCTATCCTTATCGGTAAGGAAGAGGCGATCTATATGATAAGCAGCCGCTACGCCCAGCACCCTGTTTGTGAATCTGCTATAGTTAAACCGATATTCAGCACGAAGTCCTTTGATGTGTTCTACCCAGGCGTCGAAGTATTAGTGAAGACAAAAGAAGGCTTCGAAATTCCCGCATTTGTCGAAAGTGCAGTAATTTCTAATGGCCGCTTACGTTACTGGCTGAACAGCGTTAATGGCCTCGACTGCTTCCAAGCAGATGAAGGTCAGGTGCGTTTAACCAATACGCAGAGCAATATCGACAAATTCCAATAGGGAGTACACGATGGACCAGTCCATTCGCTCCGAGTCGTTTGATACCTCGGACATGGGCCTCGTCGGACTGAACGCGATTGATATGCACAAGGAAGATGTTAGCCGTACAGCTAAGTCTATCCGTGTGGATGCGTCGCGTTTCGGTATTGAGACAGGCTCTTTTAATCTTGACGTGAACGTGTGGCTGCCTAAAGCGGCTGAGATGTATAACACGTCACGCAACATCCGCGACTACATCATCGTGCCTGTTCCGGTAAACATCACTGAATTGCCGAACACGAATGGTGATGCGTTTAGCCTGCAGGAGTGGTTAACGTTCAACCCTGACCAGGGCCGTCTTGCATATCAGACGTTCATTGGTAAGCCGACGTTTATCGAACACAACAACAAAGACTACCGCCAAGCCATGGGCATGATCTTCGACAGTAACTTGTCTAAGCTCAAGAACTTCCGTGGTGATCATGCGCGTCTGACGTTGCTGCTGGCCTTCGACCGTTCTCGTTGCCCTGAGCGCTGTGATCGTATCATGAGCGGTGAACTGAACACGTACAGCAAAGGCACAACCTACCGTGCGTATAAGTGCAGTATCTGTGGTCAGTTGGTTACGCCTAAACATCGTAACTTCTGTTCGCATACGGCGTTCAACAAACCAACGTATCTTGATGCGCGTACTGGCCGATTGGTCTATCGTGATTGCAAGATGCTGACAGGCTTTGAGTGCAGTAGCGTGGACGACCCAGCGTTCGCGTGTGCTGCAACATACAAAGAACATCTGTTAAGGATGGCCTGATGTCACAAGGTTTAGCAATAGCTGACTATTCGTACTATCGCTATCTCGGTCAGGCGGCAATGATCTCAAACGGAGTCCACATGGAACCGCGCGAGGTCATTGGCCTTCTCAAAGTGAACAGCGACCTGTACTACATAGCCCATCCTAAATACGATCAGGCATATGCAATCAGTGGAGAAGACGGTGACAAGCTCATTCAGAACAGTCGCCCATTCACTGCAAAACCTGATGCGCTCTTTAAGCCTGGCTTTGACTTCACTCCTTATGAGGAGAAGCAGAAGAAGCCTGCGCCACCAGCACCAAAACCCAAACCAGTTTCTATTAAGAAAAAGCCTGCACCAGAACCTGAGCCGGAAGCACCTGTTGAGGACTCTGCTGAGGAAGACACACCTGATTCATTAAAGGCTATTCAGCGCCGTGTTGGCGATATGCCTGATTTTGGTAATTTCAAACCACTGCAATATGCCTCAGCAATTTATCCGGGTGGTACGCCAAACAACTACGCCACCAAGCCTGTTAAGAAGTGCGGTAAAGTGCATCTTGAAATAATGGGTATGGATGACCTGCGTGTGCCTGGCGTTACGCTTGAGAAGAACGGCGTTAGTCCTCCTGATTATGTTCTTAAAGACATTCAGGAAAACGTCATGCCTGGCATTGGTCTGAACATAGCACTGCCATTCAAACGTCTGTATGTTGGCCTGTTAAAAGCTAACTCGGATAGTGGTGGTAGCCATATCGCAACGTATCGCGTACACGGCTTCCTGTATGGCGCTATTTCAATCCATCCTGCGCAGTTGGTGCATCTACTTGGTGGCTATAATAGTCTGAGTATGGCTCACGTTATTACTCACGAACTGGCCCATTTTGTGGACCATACGATGATTCGTAACGTTGACCGCATGAAGTTCGATCAGGCTATCAAGGGCAAGAAAATCCATCCAGATTCGCTTAACGCGCGAACCATTAGTTCGGTACCCGCCGAGCACTTCGCAACGCTTGCGGAGCTGATGGTTTGGGGATATAGTCTGCGCAACGTATATACCTTAAATGGTGTTGAAATTGTCTCGAAATACTTCGAAAACAGATATATTCCTCAAACTGACATTGATAGCAGAAAAATTTAAAAATACCTGAATTTTTTCTGCATATTTTAATTTCAACCTGTCGATTCAACGACTAAATTCTATGAGGGTTTTAACCATGCCAAAGATTACCCAACTCGCGGGTATCCTGTGTGTCGGTCAAAACCATAATCAGGCAGTAGAGAATTTTCGCCGCACTGCAACCGGTCAGAACCTGATGATTTATGGTTCTACTGAAGGTGTAGGCTTTGCTTCGCAAAGTGGCGCTGACCTCTACAATCCGAACGGCGGTGAAGAACTGCTGGTGGAGCATCCTGATTTGGTTGAGAAAGCCGAAGTCCAGTCGCAGTCTTCTGCTGGTGATGTGAAAGCTCATTACACCATCTGTCTTGATGGTTGTGGTAGCCACGTTATCTCTGATTCTGCCGCGCTGGTTCAGGGCTGCTGCCCATCGTGCTCTGCTGACCTGTCCGAAATCACCGACGAACGTGTTACTCAGTTCCTGGCCGAATCCGCTTCTGCTGACGAACAGATTGAACACGCTGGTCTGGTTGCTACCGGCGAGACTGCCGAAGCTGCACAACGCAACTTCGCTCTGGCTCTGAGCAACGCACACGCGTTTACCGCACTGTCTGGTACTGGTAGCTTCAACGCTGCTACTACCGTAAACTTCGACCCGTACACCGGCCAGGCCGTTGAGAACTGCGAAGCGCAGGAAGCTCCAGAAGCTATCACTGCTCTGTCCAGCAACGCGGCCAATGGCGAAGTCGAAGCGCACATCTATAGCTGCTCCGCTAACTGCGAACAGCCGTTCACTGTAAGCTCTGATGAAGAGCCTGTGTTCTGTGCGCATTGTTCTGCCGCGCTGGTCGACGAGCCGATTGCATCCCAATCTGGCGACGACGATAGCGACATTGATATTATCGAAGAAGAAGACCTCGAGGACGAAGATGATTCGTCTGATGACGAGGACGAAGACTTCGACTCTGAATCGTCTAACGATGATGAAGATGATATTGATGACGAAGACGACCTCGACGATGAAGATCTGGATGAAGACGATCTGGACGACATTGACGATGAAGATCTGGAAGATGACGAAGACCTGGACGACCTCGAAGAAGAAGACGAGGACGAGGACTTCGATTCAGAATCCAGCTCTGACGACGATCTCGACGAAGAAGACGACATTGACGAGGACGATGAAGACCTCGATGATGAAGACCTCGACGACGAGGAAGAACTGGAAGAAGATGATCTCGACGTCGATGACGAAGATGATTTTGATTCTGAAAGCAAATCCGTCAGCCGCGTCTTCAACAGCCTGTCCACTGCGCAAGCACAACACGGCACGCTTGACCCTCAGCTGGTTAGCCTGAGCCGCGCTGTTGGTAAGCTCGACACTGTACATATGTACTATGACGGCCAGCCGATTGCTCGCGCAACATTCGCTTCTGTGTCTGGTGCAGTTGGCGAAGAAAACGCTGCGAAATCTTTCGCATCTGATAATTTCATCCGTGCAGTATCACACTCGCTTAACAGCGCTGGCGTGACCGGTACTTGTGAAGCATTCGGCTTTATGCCGTATCAGATCGAAATGCCGGTAGATGCACTGCTGGTGGCAGAATCTGACGCACGTATTAGCGAAGCTACTGCGAACGTTACGGGCACTATCGAAGAAGCGACCTCAGCTTACACTGATCGTTTCGTCGCTGCTCTGTCTGCATCCCAGCTGGGCGTTACCAAAAACTTCTGGGGTGATGTGCGTAACCCAATCGTCGAAAGCCTGGTTAGCTCGCTGTCCGCAGCAGGCATCAAAGAACCACGCGCTGTAGTAGAACGCGCATTCATCGCCCACGGCAAAGACTTCCTGACGACCGCGCTGTCAAAAGCGATGGACCTGATGAATAAGTCCGAAGTCGCGCAGAACGAAATCTCTGAGTCTATCGACGCGGCTGCTGGTACTGTTACCGCAGAACGTGCTCCAGTTGTTCAACAGCAAGTTGTAGCCGCGCAGCCTAAAGCTCCGGTCAACGCCGCTGAACTGCTGACTCAGAGCGACGTACCTGTTCAATCCCAGAGTTCAGCTTCCACTGGCTCATTCGAAGATAAGCTGTCCCGTCTGCGCCGCATGTAATTGCGGCCTGCACGACAGTTAATTTTTAATCTCTCTTATTGGAGAAACATCATGCTGTTTCAAAATGCTACCGATATCGTACAGACCCAGGAAGCTGACCTGCTGCCGGGCGAAGTAATCCACGAAGAAGGCGTTGCACTGGTTTGGGCCCGCGAAGGCGGTCACTCTTACCTGCGTCTGTCTACTGGCGCTGCCGAAGAAGTCTTCGCTGGCTTCGCACTGGCTCGCTCTATGCCTCCTTCGCACATGAACCGCGTGGAAGAGTTCGTTATTGACTCTACCAAAAAGTTCACTGCATCTCGCGTACCGACCGCTGGCGCTATGCTGGTTAAAGTCGACGGCGCTAAAGCCGAGCAGGAAGCTACCGCTTCTGCCTCTGCTGCCGGTAAAGTTGGTGTGCAGGGCGCTGACCTGTACTTCCACGCTGACGACGTAGGTAAGAAAGTTCGCATCCAGTATGGTTACGAGCTGACTGTTACCGAAGCGCGTTCTTACACTGCTGACGCCCCTATCGGCGGCCTGGCTTCTAACATCGCTGGTCGTATCGGTTATATCAAACTGGGTAACATCGCTACCTCTATGTTTGACCCGACTGCTGACTGGTCTGCTGACAACGTGATGCACCCGAGCCTGGGTCCGGACGGCCTGCTGACTATCGGCGGTGCTGGTACCGAGCTGAAAGGCTGCATCATCAAAGAAGCGCCTACTTCTGAGCGCGGCTTCCTTGTCATCGAAATGTCTTCCTCTTACGGCGCCTAATCGTCGCGCACCGTAACTGTTTGAACTGAAACTACGAGATTATTCTCAGGAGCAACTAATGAACAATTCCTTAATGCGCGGCGCTAAAGTAACTCTGCGTAACGGTGCCCCAATCGAAGACCTGCGCTTCGGTGGTAAAGGCGATCTGGCTCTGAGTGAGAGCACCGGCGAAATCAACGCCTACTCGAACAAAGACCTCCTGCGTAACATCAGCCGTCTGATGGAAGAAGCTGCCAACGGCAACATCGTTCACTCACACTCCGGCGCTCAGAACGGTCTGACCGACGCTGAGAAAGTTGAGCTGATTCAGGAAGCTGTTGCTGATAGCAGCGGCGAGAAGTGGGCTTCTCTGGGTGCTTCTATCGTTGCATCTATCGAAGACCGTGCTGAACGTGCGGGCCTGCTGCGCAAAGTTTGTAAAGGCGCTACCGTTCGTCAGGGCGACATTGCTCGTATCGAACTGAAAATCCACCAGGCAGAAGCTGTAATCGCGACCGGTCCTACTGACTTCGGTTACCGTCAATTCCGCGGCCGTGTTTACACGCCTGCTGAGTTCGAACTGAAATCTAACATTCGTGTTAGCAAAATGGACCTGGACCAAATCAACGGCGATCTGCTGGACCGCGCTCAACAGGACGGCCTGTCTTCTATCATGGTTGCAGAAGACCGTCTGTGGAAACGCGCTTGTGACCAGGCAGTCGGTGTTGCTAACCCGATCACCTGGGTTCACGGTGACCTGACTCCGCGTCTGCTGTCTACTCTGAAAAATTCTGTGTCTTCATGGCCGCTGCCTGTTAGCACCGCTGTGATGGCGCAGGACTACTGGAACGATATCGTTGGTAACGATCAGTTCTCCTCTGCTCTGGACCCGGTAAGCAAATACGACCTGATCACCACTGGTCGCCTGGGTACCCTGCTGGGTATGGAACTGGTAACTGACGGCTTCCGCGCTCCGGAACACCGCGTACTGCACGACGGCGAACTGTACGTTCTGGCCGACCAGGACTACCACGCAGTGTACACCACTCGTGGCGGCACCCAGTCTACCCCGACTTCCGGTGCGAACCAGGGTAACACCGACCGCGGCTGGCTGCTGTCTAGCACCTTCTCCTTCACTCTGGCGAACGTGCGCTCTGTAGCTAAAGCTGTTCGTGGTTAACGATTGATTGCCGAGGGTGGCTTATGCTGCCCTCACTACTGAGGACCAAGCATGAAGACTTTATCTGGTTCCTTAGCTGCACTGGCAATCGTCGCGGCGCGTGAAGGACAGTGGACTGACGTTGCGCGTTTGCTCTCGCAAGCTGCGTATGCGCCGGACGCTGAGGACTTTCTCGAATGCGAACTCGCGGATAACTTCCAGGCTTCTTGCTTGGTAAACTCTGTGAGCAACGCGTCTGGACTGAACGAATCCGTCGCTGCGTTATCCGCTGCTTTAGAGCTTAATGCCGAGGAAGAAACAGCCGTGTCGTTGTGCGACGACGAAGTTATCAGCCTTAACTCTGATAGCGACGAAGAAGACGAATTTGAGGACGAGCTTAGTGATGAAGAAGAGGACGATGCAGATGATGCAATCGAATCCGATTCATCCGCCCCTTCCTCATTGATTCGTTTACGACTCGACTAACACCCGATTAAGGGTAACCAAAAGGGTGGCTTCGGCCGCCCTTTTTTCGTATCTGGAGCAAGAAAATGAGCGCTAACCTTGCAGGTATGCTCAAGAACAGTACGTCACTGAAAGCTACCTTGTTTGGCTTTCAACGTCAGTTCCGCCAAGGGTTCAACTTAAAGCGTTTTGTTTGGTCTGTGCATAACAACCCGAAACAGGGTATTCGTGCAACGAACAATCAAAGCACTGACTATCCGTATGGATGGTTCAAGTTGCCTACAATGGCATTCAACCGTGACGAGTCTGTTCCGATCAAGAACATTGCACGACACGGCTCAGGCTGGGCATTAGGCAACGATGATACTAACGCCATCGTTGTGACGAACTACTACTTTCCTGTGACACTCACTGGTTCGTTGTTCGTTAAGTTCATGAACATCGACGATGCCTTGCTGTTTGTGCAGCAGGCTCTTATCGCAGGCCTGACTGATCTCATGAGCTTCTCTATCGAGATGCCTACCGCCAAATGGACTGTGCGTGTTAAACTCGATGACTCTATCCCTCTGCCTAACATTGATGACCTCGATGACGGCAGCACACCAGGTAGCTTCGAGCTTGAGATCCCAATTACGATTCATACCAAGATTGGTTTTAATATGGAGCAGGCGAAGATCAACAACTACGGTGAAATCACTGATAACGTTGAGATCGATATGGACTTAGGTCCTCGCGCCAACGCTGTCGAAGACGAGGAGGAAGTAGACTAATGTACACACGCGAGAAGTATCGTAAGCTGGATCGTACTCTGGTCATTGATAGTCGTGTACGTGCTGTCACTTCTAACCAGAACTCTATCCTAAAACGACAATCACACGCTGTGGGTATTCCCCTCTGTGGTGAATATCAGATGCAGAGTATCATCGTCGGCCCTAAAGGATATGCGCTGCCTGAGATTAAAGGTCTGCTGTACATTGATACCGCAGAGCCTATCATTCTCCAGTTCGCTGGTGGTCAAATGATTATCGAAGGGCAATTCACCCTGACAGGAAAGATGGCACAATCCGTTCTGGTAAGTGACGTGGATCAGCGAGTTAATCTGGTTTGCTATTGAGTTCTCGCTAATTTCATACAGTCGTTACACGATGCCCATTCTTATGGAGATTCACGATGTTACAACCTAATCACCCCTCTCCGGGGGTCTATTCGCAGGAGAATGATCGCAGCAACCAAGCGTCACTTGTGCAGTACGGCATGTGTACTCTGGTTCTGCCATTCCCTCGCGGACCTGTGGGTGTTAACACAACTGTTACCTCTAAGGATGAGATCGACGCAATTTTTGGTCCAGCAACGGGGCAGTACGCTAACAACGTCCAGAACGCAAAACTTCTGATGACGAAAGCAACCAAGCTGAACATTACGCGTGTCGCTCTCTCCGTGAAATACGCAGGTGTGTATATCACAACTTATAACAACTTCGCCACCTGCCGCCCTCTGGGTGACGCTGGACTTGTAGACCCTGAGCAGATTGCCTTCTCTGATCGTGATATTTGTTTGGTCTATGCAATGTCTCAGTACGCAGCGGCGAACGATATGTACATCACGTTTGAACCTGACGTGACTGATGCGCTGGGCATTAAGTCCATCATCAAAGTGTACCGTATCGGTTATCTGACTCCTCTTGAGTCTCATACCGTGACTACGCGCTACTACAAAGACGAAGCGGGCAATCAGTTCTTCCTCGAAGACGTGATCAACGTTAACTCCAAGTACATCCGCGTTAAGCTGAACGAAAACCACTATAAGCTGCTGGAAGACCCGAACTATGTGGTTATCAACTCCATCGGCGGTGGCCCGGCTGACCCAACGAACCCGACTGCTCCTAATGGTCAGTTCACTGGCGGTAGCGACGGCGCTGTTATCGACGTAGATCATTCTGATGCGACTATCGCTAACCAGAGTCTGTCTGCTGTGTTGACTGCGTGGGATAACTACCGAGACTGGGAAGACGTTCAGGCAGGCATTCTGTGTGCTGGTGGCCTTGAGCATCCTGTGATTGCGAACAAGATCGATGAACTGGCTGAGAGCCGCATGGACTGTATCGCTACTCACGGCGTCCCTGTCAGCCTGCAAGCGCGTGACAATGCTGTGGCGTATCGCCGTGGCAACAAACCGTATCAGCAAGCAGAGTTCTCCATCATTGGTTCTTGGTCGGCTATCTCGAATGCTGACGTTAAGGCCCGTGACAACGACAATGCGCGTGACTACTACGTGCCTGCATCTGTCTGTATGGCATACTGCATGTTGACTGCCGACCAAGTAGCATCGTGGTTAGCACCAGGCGGTCTGAATCGTGGTAAGCTGGACTTCGCTACTGACGTGCGCTATCGCTTTAAACAAGGCGACCGCGACGTTCTGGTAGACAACCAGATTAACCCGATTGCTGTATTCGACGGCGAAGGCATCTTCATGTGGGGTGCTGATACAACGTACACCACTAAGAGCCCGCTGCAGGATATCGGTATTCGTCGCCTGTTGGCAATGCTTCATGCTTCTGCTCGTGCAAACAACCTGAGTGCCGTGTTCGAACCGAACGATGACATTCTGAAACAGCGCCAGAAGTCTGCGATGGAAGCAATCCTCGAACCGATTAAGACCGGTCGTGGTTTGCGTTGGTATGCAGTCCAGTGTGACTACAAGAACAACACCGCAGAAGACGAAGCGCGTGGCGATCTGATCATCGACGTGTTCCTTGACCCGACTCGCTACACTAAACGCATTCACGTAACTGCTATCGTACCGCCTGTCGGTGATATTCAGTACGCGCTGCAACTGATTAACTCTGGTGCACTCTAAGGAGCTTTTAGATGCCAAAGGTAACTCTTGACGAATTTGCGTCTACGAAAGATCCGTTACTCGATGACAACTTCGAGTTCCTGATCCCTAACCCGCCTGTCGGTGGTACGGACTATGCGCGTACTCTGCGTCTGTTCTGTAAGACTGGCGTTAAGCCTGGTTCAACGCTCGAAGAAGTTCTGAAAGAAGCGTTCGGCCACCAGCTTAACTACGCTGGCCGTAAGATCTTCTCTCACGCTCTGTCCACTGAGTACAACGAAAACTCAGAGATGGCCGTGTACAAACAACTGGAAGAGTGGCACCAGTTTGTGCGTAACACTCAAACCCAGCTGGGCGCACGTAAGGCAGACTACGCAACGAAAGGAATCTTCCGTATCTTCGATATGGACGGTTCTGTAGTTGCTGAGTACAACATCTACGGTGTGTGGCCGAAACAGGTTCCTGATTTGCAGTTCTCTGGTGCTGCACAGGCTGTTCCGGTATCAATCGAATGGTCCTTCGACTACGCCGAACTCGCATCGTAAGAAACACAAGGGCCAAGATTCGTTCTGGCCCTTTTTCGTTTTGGAGAGACTATGCTTATTCTACTGAGCGAAAGCGCACGTAAGACACCTGCCGTAGGTATTCAAGACTGCGACTGGTATCGCTTCGAAGGTAAGCGCAAGGTAAGCATTGAGAACAAGGAGCATGAAGCCGATATCGAGGAAAAAGATGTATTCGGTATCTTGGCTGCAAAGCGCAACAAGTTCTATGTGCTGCATAAGGATGACCCGTCAGTAGTGTTTGAAGTCGATGCGCCTACAGCACGTTCGTTGCTTGGCCGCAGTCGTCCGTTCACTGGTACAGTGTCCGGCATTCGCATTAAGAAGGCGAGTGACAAGAATACTCCAGCGCGTGAGAAACTTCCTGCTGCACCGAAAGAACCACAACCAAAGAAACCATTCAAAGCTGTTCCTGGCTCTAAAGCAGAGAACACGAAGCTGACTCAAGAGCTACGTAAGGCCAAGTTTAAGAACGCTGGTCGTATTGAGTTCCTTGCTCGAATCCCAATGCCAACTGGCGGAACGTATAACTACTACGACGCGTCAGAAACGTTTGATGGCTACAAAGCCAATCAGCGTGACAAGTGGGAAACGGACTACGAGAAAGCAGTCGTTAAGCAGATTGAGAGTGGTGGCTATCTGGTTGGTGCTACGTTCCTCAAGTTCGACGATGCCGTTAGGCCTGTGCTTGTTATTGTAGAGGACTAATCATGCCGCTGCCGACGCTTGATGACCTGAATGATTCTTCTGCTCCTGGCCTTGACGATCCCTTCATGCAAGACAAGTGGCGTGTGCGAGAATTTCCTGTTATTGGTAATATATCGTTAAGCCCGTTCGCGTGTGAAGAAGTAGACTTGCCATTCTCCGTCTATCAATCGAAATCAAAAGAAGTGGCCACGGTGCAAATCAACTGGCCACATGGTTCGAGCGTTGACGGATTCAGTCTGCTATTTGGTATCGACCAGAAGCTCGCAGTGATGAAATATTTCAATGCGTGGCAGAGTCTGATTCAGAATCCGTACACGGGTGGCTTCCGTCTGCCGTCTGTGTATAAGAAAAACCTTATCATTGAGCTATACGACAACCAAGGGCAAATGGTTGGCGAACAACAGCTACGCAACTGCTGGCCTATCGGTGGTCAAAGCATTCAGCTTAACGGCACCGGCGGTAGAGGCATGTGGTCTGTGCAAATGGCTCTTGATGTTTCCCGACCAATGATGTGAGATAACAACTATGGAAATTCAAACAGCGAGTTTACCTTCTCGTGGCTATAAGGCTGAACTGCCTACAGCTTTTGAGATGCGTCGTTTCGGCGGTAAAGAGAACCGTGCTATTGCTAAGGCTATTGATGCAAAGGATATGAAGTACATCCTGCTCGATGCTCTGGCGCCGTGTCTCAATATCAAACTCGAAGAACTGACCGTGCCTGATGCGTTTGCTTTGGTCTTCCAGCAGCGTATGTGGATGAACACTGTTATGCCACTGCGTACATACTGGAACTGCAAGAAGCCGCTGTTTGAATATTCCGACGGCATTGTGAATGAGTTGCGTCCTGAAGGTGGCGTTATCAATACGTTCCCTTGCGATGCAAACAACGTTGGCGTGATTGATGAAACGTCAATGACCATCGCAATGCTTAACGCAGAGCACGAACACTTTGACCTTCCTCGTATGCGTCACTATGAACGTGCATCGGAAGATATGTTTAGCTGGCACGTAGCTCACATGGGTCGTAACTTCGATGCCAACGTAGCACGTCTGGAAGAACAGTCCGACCTAACTCTCTGGCTTGAACTGTCTGAGTGGGTACGTGCTTCCCGCCATGGACTGCTGACTGATATTGAACTTCTGTGCCCGCACTGCCAACGCCGCAGCACACGCGCATGGGATCTTAACCCAGCGGTCTTTGTCAACTAATGTTAGAGATCTATCTCCCTTCAGGCAGGTCAGATTGTCGTATCAGCCAAATAACGGCAGATGCAATGTCGAGTCTGTTTAACGCGCAGAAACACAAACTGCCTGAACTCTTTGTTGATACGTTGCAGCGATTCACCAACGTGAAGGTCAGAGAGATGTACCTCGAAGACTTCCGCTATATGCTGGCAATGTTCGACAGAAATAGTTGGCCGCAATCGCATCGTCTGTATGAATGGCGATGCACCACGCCCTTCTTTGTTGATATGCGTGGTGAGCGTTACTACGATAGGCCAAGAGGCTGCAAGTTCGTTGAAGTAGACTGCGGCCTGCTCAACACCGAAGAAGTCATGCGACAAAGAATAGTTCAGCACAAATGGCGCGACCTTCCAAAGGGCTTGCGCCATCCTACTGTTCAGCGTTGGATTGATGCAGAGTTGCTGGCTGAGCATGAGAACCGTACTCAGGTAATGAACGCGATGTATATCGACAGCGATATTCCTCTTGCGCAGACACTTGAGTATGCAGACCCAATCGAACTGCTTAACGCCAGTAACTACGTGTATGTGAGTTGCGAACTGGAGACCACCCACAAGTGCAACCGTTGCTTCCGTACATACACCTACAAAAGTCCAATTGATATTCTCGGCTACTTCCGTGTGTTCTCTGACACGTCAATGATGAACATGACGCTTGACCTCGCCAGCGCCAAGAACATCTACGTGCCAGACGATATAACGATCAACAAATTGCTTTACTGGCATAGTGCTTATGTTCACGATAAGAACAAAGCCGAAGAACAGCGAGCACTTGCGTTAGCAGCGCAGAGAGGCCGTAGAGGTGGATAATGGCTAAGCCACAAGAAAAAGAGTTGTCCGCACTCGAACTAATGATCGAACATGCGGACAGCGTTAGTCCTTCTGTAGCGGGTATGCCTAAAGCTCGTCGCAAACGTAAGGCTGCGAATGATTATCCTACGCAGGCTGATTACGAACGCGATTACGACCCAGAGATGTACGAAGAAGAAGTTGTCTACGTCGGTCCTGGATCAAGAGCGAAGAACCGTGCAGCGAAAGCTATGCGCGAGAAGATGGCCAATCAGCGTGTGCGCTATGTCAATGATAGCGAAGCGATACCAACATCTCCTCGTCCTGTAGCACAACAACCTAATTCCCGCGAAGTAGAGTCAGCACTCGAAGACCTGTTCATTGCAGGCGAGAAGTCTGGTGACGATATTGTTAAGGCAATCAAAGAAGGCAATGCAGTCTCTACCAAGACGCAGAAAGCTCTCGAAGATTGGCTTGAGTGGGAAAAGCGCGAGGCATTCAAAGAGAAGAATCGCGCTAAGTCAGATCCACATGGACAACAGCCTGGTGCTGGTGGTCCTAACACGGGTGCTAATGATGACGACAACGGCCCGGATAATGATAGCGGTAGTGATCTCGGTGATTCTGGTAACGATAATCGTCGTCGCCGTACCGGTCGTCGTAATCGCCGTGGCAGACGTTACGGTAGAGGCGCCGGTAATCGTAGAGGACCCGGACGCAATCTCCCACGTTCTCGCTTCCCGCGACTGAGAGGCAAAGCTGGTGCGTTAATGGCACTGGTTGGTATTGGTGCTGCAACTGCTGGTGGCTTGTGGTTGAAAGAAAGATCACAAGAGAAGTTTGAGCAGGACAACGCAGAGAACTCTGGTGCAGGTATGCCAGAAGCTCCGGCCCAGCCTCAGCCTGTAGCACAGCCCCAAGAAGTTCAACGTGCCGAAGAAGCTGCTAAGGGTGATACGCCTCAGCCTCCTTCACAAGCACAAGATGCTGCTGTAGCTGGCGCTTCAATGTTGCTGGCTGGTGCGTCTAAGAAGATTCCTGTCATCGGTCCTGCTTTAGGTAACAGTATCGGCCTTGCGAATGATATGCAGCACATCGACGCAGACGAAACTCTTACTGACGCTGAGAAGGCGCACGAGAAGAAGAAAGCGACTGGCGGAGCTATTGGCGGTACTGCTGGTGGTACAACAGGCGCTATTGCTGGTGCGTGGATTGGCGGTACGCTGGGTTCAGTTGTTCCTGTCGTTGGTACCGCTGCCGGTGCTGCTCTTGGCAGTCTGTTGGGGGGCATCTTGGGTGACTACTTCGGTAACTCTGTCGGCGAATACGTTGCTGACAAGATAACTGATGAAACCGACACGATGCTTGCTGACGGCGAGAAAGACCGTAAAGAGAAGATGGAGGATTACAACAAGACCACTGACGAGAACGAGAACAAGTCCAAGTTCCCGCAGCCCACTGTCTCACCTTTCAGCTTTATGGGTATGATGGGAATGGGTGCTGGTGTCGGAGGCGGTGGTGGTCAGTATCAAGGACCGATGCGAGCGCAGCCTGCCAAGCGATATGACAGCAAACAGGTAACTGATATTGCCAACAAAGCGATTGCTGAGGGCGGTCTTGGTTCTGTTAGTGAGCAGTTCGAGTCTGGTGGTCGAGGCGTCAGCACTGTATCTACTGGTAAAGGTGACTACGGCGGTGTGTCGTATGGTAAGCACCAGCTAGCCACAAACAACGGCAGTATGATGAACTTCCTGAACAGCCCTGAAGGTAAACCGTTCTTAGAACGCTTCGGTGGCCTTGCTCCGGGAACGTCTCAGTTCAACTCCGTATATAAAGATGTGGCAAACACTCAGGGTGAGGCTTTTGATAAAGCGCAGTCTGACTATATCACGCGTACTCACTATGCGCCGCTTGCTGCGAAGATGCAGAACGAAGTAGGTGTTGACCTGACGAAGCGTGGTGCAGGTGTTAAAGAGCTGATGTATAGCACGGCCGTTCAGTACGGAGCAGGCACCAGCGTTATCTCGAATGCGCTGCAAGGCAAAGACGTTAACAGCATGTCCGACGATGAACTGATTAAGACCATCCAGGATTATAAAGCTGCAACGACTGACAAATACTTCAAGTCCTCTGATGCTCAGACAAGGCAGTCCGTTGCCACGCGAGCGCAGAACGAGAAGGACGTATTGCTCAAGGTAGCTGAGGCAGATCGTCAGAAGAAAGCTGTAAATACTCCTAAGCCGGCTGAAACGGAAGCGGAGCAGGATGCACGTATTGCTGCTCGATTCCCAGACCTGCCTAAGGGTGAACCTCAGACGTATTCTGAAACTGATCCCAATTCGCTGCCTGACTTCACAGGTAGAGGACCTGTAGCACCTAAGTCCTCACCAGAAGAGCATGAGCGTCGCTTGAATGACCTTGTTGCCGCGGCTGCACCTGATGTTAAACGCATTGAGCCTACAGTCAAGCCGGAAGAAACTGTTGCGAGACAGCCACTCGTTACTGAGGGTGATATTGCTCGTACAGAAGCACCTGCTCCGCCACCACCAGCTCAAGCACCTGCGCCTGAGATGCCGAAAGGTGGCGCTGTGTCTCGTCCAAGCTCTAGCGGTTCAAGCAACGCAAGTCCTAGTAACTCACATTCGCTCGACTCAATTCCAGTGTTTATGGATGATCCGATGATGAACATGATTACTATGGGCTACATGTGATAAGGAGTTTGTGTGGCTAACTATTTAATGCCTGCCGATGGTGGGCAAGCCACTGCTGTAGGTAGCACACGGTCGCGTGACGATATTATCTCTGTCGATAACATGTATCGTGTGAAGATCTACAACAAGAGTGGTACAATCAAGTTCACTGGTTTCATTCCACCAGACTTCTCGTTCAGCCTGTCTTCTCAGTGGGACGCACCATTTGCTAACACTTCACTTGCTGACGTTGCCGCTAAAGGCGGTGATGCTCTGTCAACTGTAGGTGGTAAGTTGGGTGCCGCCGGTGCATTCATCGGCAACAATGCTGGTGCAATGGATAAAGCGCTGCGATTCGCTGGCGCCAGTTCTATGCACAAGTTGGCGAGTGCTCGCGTATGGGGAGGTCCGAGTTATCTATCAATCGACCTTCCTATCTTCGTCGATGCCTACTCTGACACTAAAAGCGAAGTTGTTGATACGACCATCAACCTGCTGTCGCTATGTGCACCTTCTGAGAACGGCGGCCTGTTGATGCCTCCTGGCCCAAGCCCGTTAAAATCAGTCAGTATGGAAACACTCACACTGGCTGCTGGTGGCGGGGGTGCTGATGCGGCTAACGCTGCAATAGGTAACATCTTAGAGGACAGCGAGGCGTTCTTCGTTGATATTGGTAATTTCTTCTCCATGAGTCCGTGTGTTGTTGATAGCGTGAGCGCTAACTTCGATAACGTGTGGGAAGATGGTACTGGTAACCCTATCAGCGTGGACTTCATCCTGCAGGTCAGTAGCTACTTTGCTGTAACGCGAGAGGACTTGAAGAAATGGCTGAAACAATAGGCGTGATCGACAAGTGGGGAATTGACCCTCTAAGTATGAAGGTGTTTGAGGATGCAGACACGGCGCTGTATACCACGCCAACTCGAATCGACGCCTCAATGGAGGGCAATCCTCAACTATTGTCGCACATTACATACGGCTCGAACGCTAACTGGGTGTTGTTGCTTATTGCGAACGCTCTGCTTCATCCATCTGAGATGCAGGCAGGGATGCTCATGGCGATACCTCAGAAGCGTCCGAGTTCTGCTATCAAGAAAGTTAAGAGGACGCAAATCTAATGGCAATGGTTAACGGCAAAATCGTAGGCGCTAAGGCAAAGAAGATCAAAGACAGTTTGAAAAAGAAGTCTAAGCCTCTTACCGAGAAAGACACTGAACTCAAGCGTCCTAAGGAAAAGAAAGCCAAGAAAGAAGAGAAGCCGCAAAAGGCCAAGAAGAAAACTCGTGTAGAGACTTCTGAGCCTGAGCTGTTTCGTATTCAGATTGGCGCACATGGCTTCCTGTCTGTAGATCTCGTCAATGACGATGCCGGTAACCGTGTCGTGGAAGTGCGTAAGTGGTACAACACCAAGAACGATTCTGAAATCAAGCCCGGTCGTGGTGGCTTTAACATGCAAGCGAAGTCTGCCGATATTAAGCTGCTCGCTGCGAAGCTGAAAGCCATTGCGATTGAGCTTGACGCTGAGGGTTAATCATGTCTGATCAAGCTACTTCTGGTGGCGTAAAGGATCAAGGTTACTTCGGTATTCTGTTAGACGGCAAAGCACCGCCGTCTATGCCTAACCTTATCCGCTCCGTTCATGTGTACGAAAACACATTTGCATTGCCCTGCGCTCTGATCATATTCTCTGACCAGACGAACGTATTACGATCCACTCACGCGATTGTAGACGGCACGAAGATAACAATGGTGATGGGTCCTGATCAGGAGTCAGCGTCTACGCTTACGTTCTCTGTCTATGCAGTCAGGGAGTACGGTGAAGGCGGAACACCAATGCTTAACGTGTTGTGTATTCTCGACGCTCCCGCCTTCATCTTCGATACGCGTAGCTTTAGCATTCGCGGAACCTCCATTGACGCTCTGAAACAAGTTGCCTCGTTCGGTGGCTTAACGCCTGACTTCGGTGATGTGCAAACGTCGGATATCATGAACTGGGTATCTGCAACGTGCTCGCCTAAGAAGTTTGCGCATGAGATCGAACAGCATATGTGGATCTCGGAAGAAGCGTTGCCGAAGATGTTCATTACGGCAGACAAGCGCATGGTCGTGCGTGACATAAACAAACTCTTTGACGAAGACCCTAAGGCGTACTGGCTGTTCAACCATAAGCCTATTGGCGAATCTCCTCTGTACAATCTGCATGAGTTCCGTCCGAAGTCAATGAGTGGTATCTTTAACGGTATGTCCAACTACGGTGAGAAGCTGTTGTGGACTGATTCGAGTGGCAAGACGAATGAGCTTGCAACCGTTACCGTTAAGAGCCGCGATCCTCTGAACATTAACAGCGACGTTCGTGGTGATATTGCTGGGACACGTAAAGCGTATGCCAGGCCCACCAACGATATAAACATCCATGACAAGTACATGCAGGCATACTACTCGAACAAACGTCAGTCTATGGCGTATACCGAGACTGCTCGCGCTCTTGTTCTTGGCGGCTGCCCTGAGGTAGACCTGTTTGATATTGTTGACGTATCTGCTGGTGTGATAAACGGTAAGCGTGAAGTTGAGACTGACATTAAGCTGTCAGGCAAGTGGCTTGTGATTGGTCGTACACGCGTTTACGTTGGTGGCATGTACAGTGAAGCCTTCCTGCTGAGTCGCAACTTTACTCCTGTTGAAGGCACGTCAAACATTGGTGGTGGCTCAAACATCATTCAAACGCCATTGTCCACTGTTGCGAATATTCTGCGTCCATTCCAGATCAACTCGAACATCAAACAGGCGCTCGATGGCTCGAACCCTATCGACTGGCTAGCGCAGACACATAGCCTACAGCTTGACGTTATGCTCGACCAGTTCCAGACTGATAGTGAGATGTTCAAGTTCCCTGAGCTGGCGGCGAAGTATGGCGAAGGCGCTGACTATCTGAATAGCCTGATGCAAGAGTTCAACATGGCCAAGTATCTTACTGGCATCTGTAACGCTCTGAACAGTCTGGAGAAGCTGAGTGTCAATCTGGCAATCAACTACAAAGGCAGCATACTTGGTGCGCTTGCCTCGCGTATTGATAGCATGGAAAACATGCTCGGTGGTTTCACTAATGACGTGAACGGCCTGATAGCTAACGGTGATATTCCTGCTGAGTATCTCGACGGTCCTCAGATCAACCAGCGCTGTGTCAGTAACAGACTGGAGGACATGAACCGTATGCTCGATGACGCTCTGCCTGATAAGTGTCTCGACGCGTTCTCTATTAGCAAGCTGCTTGGACCAAGCACCAACCTTGCACAACTCATTCGTCAACAGGAAGAGAACCTGCGTAACTTCCTGTGTTCTCTAGGCGACGGTACTGTTGATGGCTCTGGTAAGAATGGTACGCCTGACGGTGAGAAACTTGAAATGTATTTACCACGGGTGAACAAATGATTCCACTCAATACAGTTAACTCAAAGAAAGGCATCGACCCGCAGATGGTGTATGAGGCTATCGTTATCGACAATAACGACCCTCAGAAAATCTGCCAGATTCGTGCGCGTATTATGGGTCTGACTGATGATATTCCTGACGAGTCTATTCCGTGGATTCGCCCGGCTGTTGGTCATCTGGAAGGACTCAAAGGTGGGAGTCAAGGTGTTGTATTTGGCGCTCAGTTCATTCCTACTCGCGGAGGTAAGGTCGGCGTTAAATTTCCTACTGGTCAGTTGCATGAAGGTATCTATACTACTGACGTGCGCATGACGCAAGCCGACATGTTGCCTGAGTTTCAGGTGAACTATCCACATCGCATGGGTATTCGTCTGTCCACCGGTACCCAGCTTATCATTGATCGTATGACCAACGAACACTTCCTCGTGACGTCTGGTGATTTTCACATGACGATTATGGGCGACGTTAACCAAACGATTGTTGGCAACCAACAGCTTATCATCACAGGCACGAAGAATGATATTCCGGACTACATTCTGAATGACCCAACAATGACGCCTAAGAATCTCAAGCCTGACCCCAAGAAGCGTATCAAGTTTAAAGGTACTGCGAAGGGTGATGGTGGTAATCAGTACACCAAGATTACAGGCAACCAGACTGTTGAGATTGGCGGTAGCCGCAAGGTCACTGTTAAAGGCGATGACGTGCTTGATGTGAAAGGTGCTGTTAGCATTGAAGCAGGTCAAGATGTATCTGTAAATGGACAGACAATCAACCTGAACTAAAGGACGCATTATGCGCACCGTGTTACAACGTGTAATGAACTTCGCTTATTTGGACGGCGGAGTTCCTCGTGTCGTTACTGCTCGTGTTATGATTCAGCACCCGTTGGGCCTGCAGGGCAGCGCACTTCACGTCATGTCCAACATCGCTATGCAACGCACCAAAATCTTCTTCATTAACGACGAAGACGTTGAGATGCAGGGCGGTACTCTTGTTACCGATCACATTAGCTGGAAATTTGATGAACGCAGCATTACAGCCATACCGCGCGCCAAGAAAAACCCGACCAACTTTAGTTGCATCTGTTGTGCGATGGCTGACTACTTTGAACGCTGTATGCAAATCTGGCTGCGAAACCGCCGTGATGCGATTGATTACATTACGGTGGACGTTGTTGTTGCTGATCATGAAGATGCACACTACATCGAAGAGATCAAGCCTGAGCTGGGATGCAACTTTTTCGAAGCGTCTGTCTTTGTGCTGGAAACCTCTTCCCGTACGTGGCATAACATGGGTGTGTTCATTACTGATAAGCAGCGCTTTTCTGACCATACCATCTTTCTTGCGGAAAAGGGACGCGATACCGTCAGTTCATCACATCTGCAAATCGACGTCGCAACTTTTGATCCTTACGGCAGCCCTGGTGATAACGGCAGTCTCTATAACGTCCTCGGCGATTTCACTGATAAGTTCGGTATTTTCAATGGTGTCCTTCTGATTAAGGAGAACACTAAATGACGTTCGATATTTGGTGTGGTGCTGTGCCGTCTGTTGCAGAAGCTCAACATATCTACGAACTGATGGGCAGAACAATGAAGAAAGTTGGTAAGCCTTTCTTTGCTCATATGCTCGTTATTTCTGGTCCTGCCGCTACTGACGCTTTTGATGCGCTGTCTCATGCGGGCTGCAATGTATCAAAGAAACCGACCAAGCATCGTGTTAAACATGCTGTCGTAATCTCTGGCCCTGCTCCGCGTGATTTTATGCAGAATCGCAAGCAAGTGCTTAACTGTCCGCACGACTGACGCTAATTTAGCTGAGACTATCGTATAAGGAGACGTCCATGCTTTCGCTATCTCAAGCGTGGGGCACAAAGTTTTTCCCCACTGCTGTTGAGCCTGAAGCGCTCACAACTCTTATCTTTGCCTCGGCTATGAATCTGACTGGCGCTCGCTCTCTTTCTGAGTCTGCGGTAGAACAGAACTGTCACCGTGCTGCGCAAGTAGCCCGACCGTTTGCAGAAGCAGCCGAGTTTATTCAGCGAGTCTACAACAAACATCCTGACTATCAGATCGTTGTTCTGGGTCAAGGTGGTATGGCATCGCACTGCGTTGTAGCTGACGCAGAGGGCCAAATTGTGTTTGACACGTTTGAGTCCTGCCGTCTACAATACTTCCCTGGCTGTATGTACAGCTATAGTTTAGGTGCCGCCGGTTCAAATGAAGTCTCTGTGCAAGCCCGTGCAACTCTGTTTGATGCCTACAGAACGTTGCAAGATCAGGGCCTGTGGAAAGACAATGCCGGTAGCTGGGATGTTGACCTGCCACGGGGACTCGATTCATTATGATGATCAACGTATCATTGTCTGCTAAACTGCCAAGCGAGAAGAAACCTCGCAAACAGTCGGGCGTTATTCCATACAGAAAAAGAAGTGATGGTACGATTGAGCTGTTGTTGATTCGTACCACTCACGCTGGTAACTGGGGTCTGCCGAAAGGCGGGGTGGAGAAGGGAATGACTCCACTGGACAGTGCTCTGAAAGAGGCCATGGAAGAAGCTGGTGTCCTCGGTAAGCCAAAAGACTTCGTAGACATTATGCGCTACGTCAAAGGCAAGACCGGCCGTGAGCAACACGTTGAATGGTACGTCATGAAGGTCAAGACTATGCTGACCGAGTACGACGAAGCCTTGACGCGTGAACGCAAATGGTTCAAAGCGGATAAGGCTCTGCGTAAATTGGATAAGAAACTTCGTCCTATCGTAGAGCAAGCCCTGGACATTATCGACTCGTATGGCCTATAAGCGGCGCAAAGCTGAACCCATTCAGACCGCTGTATTTAAATCAATGAGCCGTCCTGATAAGACGGCCTTTCTTACCGAAGCTGCACAACGCTACTGGATTGACAAACGCTATTCATGCCACGTTGAACTTGGGCTGATTAAGCACGGTAACTTAAGGGCTGACGTGTTCTGCCTGAATACCAAATGCGATATGATTATCACTGAGGTAAAGAGTTGCTGGGCTGACTTCAATACCGATAAGAAGTGGCACAAGTATTTGCCTTTCTGTATGCGTATGTACTTCATCATTGATGAACGGCTGTTTGAATCTCATGGCGATAAAATCATTGGCCGTATCAAGGACCTTGGTTGCGGTTTGATTGTCGTGAATAAGTTCGGCTCTGCATTTGTCAGAAGCAATGCCAAGCGAAAGACAATGAAGAACGAAATCGTGGCGAAGTTGCTCATTAAGGCCGCATGGCGTGGTGGGCGATTTGCCTAAGGAATCGCATTATGAAACCAACCTATGTTTTAATCGAAGGCGGCGAAGGCGGTGGTAAGTCTACCGTATGTACTGCTCTTTCTGAAATACTGACGCAGCGTGGCATTAATACTTTGCGCTTACGTGAGCCGGGCGGTACGCCGTTAGCTGAACACATTCGTGATGTTCTGCTATCCAATTCAAATCCTCTTAATGAGGACATGGACCCACGTACTGAACTGCTCCTGTTCCTTGCCGCGCGCTCCTCAACGATGACTGCGTATGAGCGCATCCTCGACAATCAACCAAACACGATCATTATTGCCGATCGCGGGTACCCATCAACCTACGTTTATCAGGCGGGTGAGTCCGACATTAATGCGCATATCTATCAGCATACTTGGGAAGCACTTGCTCCTGAGAACCGCCTGACCGTGCTGCTGACGTGTAGCTATGAAACTTCTATCGAACGTCGGAAGATTCGCATTGGCGGTGAAGACCGTATTGAGAAGCGTCAGACCAAAGAAGTGTATGAGCAATACAACCAACGCTACCTCGAAGTACCTGGTGGTTTCGATTTGATTATCGACACTGAGGTTAATTCGGTGTCTGATGTTGTTCGTCAAATTCTCGCCAAGCTGTCATGAATTTAAACCTCTACGCGTCGATGCCTCGCGCACGACAAGAGGCGGTACTAAAAAAGATTTGCGAAGACAACGCGTTTATACCGCAGTTCGAACAGCGCTTCCTCACTATGGCTCTGTTCTCGGTCCGCAAATCGCGTAAGCAGAACACGGATGTTTTCGCGTACCGTCCTACCAAAGACCAGCACATGGCTGTTGGTTATAGGATTCAGTACGTCAAAGGTAAGTACGTTGCTGAACCGTGGTGCTTCGTTGTCCCTGACGCAATGAAGTCTACAGGCGAAGAGATTAATGTTCGGCCAGACAAAGCTCTTTACTTCGGGTCAATTGTACCTGACAGTCTGATTGAACAGCACGGTACTCTTGCGTATAGCCTGATGCTGGGTAATCTCAACCTGCTCAAGCAGAACGCCTTCCGCATTGTTTCGTATTAGGGATTTATATGAACCTCATTCAAAAGCAGTCCTCGATTATTCGTGACCTGAGCATCATGCCATTGACCGTGCGTCAGTTGGGTGATGCGTTCGTGGGTCTAAGCTCAAACAACGTTGCCTATGCGTGGCGTAACGGTGAAATTTATGACTTCACCGCAGGCAGCGAAGTAAACTTCCAATCGCTCAACGCAAACATCATCGAACGTATTAGCGGTATGCACTTCGCTGGTACACACGAAGATGTAGGCACAACCGTATTCATGTCCAGCAGTAGCGCTGTTCATTTGCATCTTGGTGAGAAGCGCAAGCCATACGCTGTAGCATCGTCTTTAGACCTGATGCCCGCTGTTATGGACTTCGCTGCCTCTCTGTCTAACAGTGGCAAAGCATTGCAGATTGCTTCTGAGTCTGCTGGCCCGCGCACTTACGGTACCTACGTAGGTAAGAAAGTCGTTGTTGATGACGCTAACGACGAGTACGATCTGGAGCTGGAGAAAGGCGACAAGTACAGCATGGTTTATCTGAACCGTGACCGCTACGAGTTGCGCATGAAAGATGACCCGAAAATCGTGTTCATCATTCGTGGCCATTTACGTGCTGCTAACATCATCGGCCAGACTGAGTTCACTAAGCAGTTCGGCTCTATCGGTGATGACAAAGCAAACACGTTCCAGCCGGTCGGTGTTGTTGGTCGCAACATGGCTACGCCAGTGCAGATCAAGAAAGACACCGTTATCTATATGTTCCGCAAGAAACACTATCTGCCGCAGAACCTCGCTGTTCCGCTGGAGAAGATTCTTAGCGGTGCTGATCTGGCGAAACTCATTGACAGCCTCAAGCCGGTAAAAGAGAACAAAGCTATCGTCAAAGGTAAGCTGGTGGGCGTTAAGCTACCGTCTCTGCCTGGCGGTAAGAAGATTCAGTCTGAGCGTCCGATTAAGAAAAACGTTAGCGTTGTCTATGGTGCGTTTTTCCCTGTATCTGCTGCCCAGCCGAATCGTAGTCGCGTAGTCTTTGGCTCAACTGTCAAAGAAGCTCAGACCAAAGCGATTGAAGCTGTTAATCGCATGGCCGTACCTACGGACTATTACCTGTTCAGCACAACCACCAGCGATGAACTTTATGACCTCGCAAAAGGTGGCTCTGTATTGATTCGCGCGACTGGTGTGCTGCAACACACGTATGCCAATGCGAAGCATATCTCACTCGGCTATATGGACAACCAGACCGAGCTTCGTGACCCGATTAAAGTGGACGTTCCTGAGCTGCGTATCGCTGCTATCAAGACGAACACCAAAGAGGTCGTGAAAGAAATCCTGCGTCTGCTTACCGAAGGCTATTTCAACACGGGCCTGCACTTGTCTGTACGTCAGCCAGCAGAAGCAATCAGCTTCGAAGGCACGTTTGACCCGCGCACTCGCGATCAGCTTACTGGTATCGGACGTCGCATCGCTGCATATCTCAAGCAGAACGGTGTAGAGTTGGAGAACGGTATGATTCGCGCGGCATTCGGCCAGAAACGTGCTGAACTGCGTTTTAATCTGCCTGCTATCTCTGGCGCTGCACTGCAATCTGTAAATAAGATTCAGACAGACGAGCCAACGTTGAATGCTCCGATTTATGCGACTATCAAGCCTAAACAGCCGACTGTCGAAATCACAGCGTTCAACCGTCACACAGGCTACGTGACGATTCGCGCACAACGCGGACCTGAACTGTACTCAGAACCTTACGATACTCTTTATTCAAATATTGAGCGTAAGGCGTTCTAAAATCTGTAAATAAAAATTGCAGATAGTAATATCAACTTGTCCCAGTCAGATGGCGTACTTAGCGGACGTTGTTTGACTGTAAACTTGTCGCTGCGTTCCACAGTAGGCAAGCCTCCAGCTGGTTAGAGTGTGATGCTCTGTAATCGTGAGGATTAACCCCAGCACCCACGCGATAGACTGCTGCTCTGCTGCTGACGCTCACAAGGCCCAGCGTTTTTCATTCTTTTCAGACATGGCACGGCAGTTGCCTCTAGGCGCGTAAGACAGGCGGAACGTACTCTCAACGTTGTGGCCCCTCTTATCGGGATAGCAGTTTGCAGCTACGCTGCCTGATGCACATATGCCTTTCACCGTGTGTGCATTGGGAAGAACGGCAGGCCTCCAGGCGATGCAATCTTCATGACAACCTTCCACCAGCTATATCCCACTTATGCACGAACGTGAGGGGGTATGTAGTGTGTCATCCAGCGGACGACTCAACACACTGCGTACGGGATTAAGTTGGCTAGAGTCTTAATGTGATAAACATCCGCAGACCCTCATGGGTGCCGTCTTCCTTGTACGGTATTCAGGGAGTAAAAGAGTGCAGACGAGATACTCAAGTGAAGTCGGGCGACGAGCGACTCTGCATTTGGTCAAAGCTGTTCACAGCCTGTTGAGCATTGCCCTTAACAATGCTTAATGGAGTGTGTCCGCTGCCCCGCTGCTGTTGACGTGCTGCCATAGCTGATACCCATTCTCGGGTAGTGAAATATCGTATAGGACTTGTTAGCGGTCAATCGCGTTCCTACCACGATCTAATGCACAACAAGAGCGATTGTTAAAGAGTGTATTAACCACCGCAGATCACCGATGGGTAACCTCCTTCGCTTGAGCGATGTGAATACGGTACGTGTCTTCCTGCCCACGTATCGTTGAAGCGTTGTTCTTGTGCGCGGTCTCCGCAACCCAGGCGGTAACGAGAGAAAGAGAGTTGAAACCCTAGTGAAGTTGGGCGAAGGGCAACTTGAAGTAACTTGATCGACATTTGCAAATGTTTTACCTTACAGTAGAGACACAGGAGCAAACATGATTTTGTTCTTCGTGTCGTTGATAGCAATTGCGATGCTTGGTCGCTTGCTATCTGGTCCCGAGAGTCACATGCTGTTGCCGCGCCGTGCGGCTTCACTCTCGGCCATTAACTCCGGCTTAGTGGCTTCGGCTACCGAGCACTCGCTTCGGGTGTGAGGGAGTTAAGCGACACAAATCCAAGCAAAGAAAACGGGCGGCCTTCGGGTTGCCCGTTTTCGTTTCTACTGCATAACAAGCTAATTTGTGCCTAACAGAGGAGAATTAACATGGGTCAGAAAGCTATTCGTTTAGGCACAGATCTGTCTACTGGACACAATGGTTATTTTCCTGTTGTCCCTGCTCAGGCATCTTCTAACGTGCTTGTGAATGGAAAAGGGAGTGTTCGTCAAGGCGATAGTTATCGTCCTCACTGGAAACCAAAGAAGCCTCCTCATGTCGGGAAAGCTACTTCAAGTTCTAGTGTGCGTGTCAACGGTAAGCCTGCGCAACGTGCTGGTGACGCTAACAGTTGCGGCGACACAGCTTCGAGTGGTAGTTCTAATGTGAGATTTGGCTAATGGCTGGAATCGGAGTTCGTCTGATAGATGTGCCGATTAGCGAGCGCATCTATTGTGATATTAATGCGTGGATTCAACTTGAACCGCGCGATAACGTGCAGAACATGGACAGCATCGTCCAGAAGATACTGATGGTAATCGGTACGCGTAAGAAGTCTCGCAAATGGCGTGAGAACTTCGGTGCCGATGTATATCAGTATCTGTTTGAGCCGTTCGATCAAACAACGGCTGACTGGATTGCAACGTACATGCGTCTTGCCCTAGAAGACCCATACAACGGTCTCACGCAGGACGTAACCAGCGTCAAGACAGCCTGCACCATGAGCGATCAATACGAGCAGACCTACGTGTGTGTAATCACATGGCGTTGTCCTAAGCTCGAAGACAAACAATCAATTACGTTTGCAATGAGGGCACAGTAACATGTCCATGCTTAACACATACACGACTCATGAGGAGTTTGCGAAAGACTTCCTGAGTCGTATCAATAAGTCCAGCTATTGGACGGACAGTCAGGTAAGCTCACTGACTGCGTTACTTGCCGACGCACTGGGTGACCTTGGTGTAACGAATGCCTATGCTTCCCTGATTGCTGCGCGTGAAGCATTTAGTCGTTTGGCTCGACGCAACACCTCTATCCTTGCTAACGCTCGTTATCTTGGTGTGGATATTGGTCGCAAGTCTGTGTCTACGGTAACTGCGGCTGTTGTTAACCTGAGTTCAGTGAAACAGTCATACGATAAAAACACACCGTTCACTATCGGTAACTTCAATGCACTGCTGGCAGAAGTAACGCAGTGGGAACCAGGCGAAATAAAGAACGTGGACTTCATCATTGGTGAAGTGTTTACGTTCAGCCAGATTGTTCCTCAGCCAATTGATTATATGTCGATTAAGCTAGGCACTGAGAACTTCCAACTGACTGATGACTTACGTGTTTGGTTTGAGCATCCGACTGGCACTAAGATTGAGTATCAGCGTTTCAACAAATGCCTGTTCGAAGCATACGCAGAACAGCAAATCTTTCTCGATGTAACAACCGATGAAGGTGACGTTGAGATTCAGTTTGGTGGTGAGCAGTGGGGCGCACAGCCACCAGCAGGCTACACGATGAAGGTGCAGGGTATCAAGTCGCTTGGCGCTAGTGGTAACACAGACAGTATCGGCCTGAAGGTACAGTGCCTGTCTAACTCTCAGTTGCAGGGTAAAACAGTAAGCGCTATCTTAGGAGGCTCTGATGAAACGCCTGTCGACTACTACCGCAACTACGCACCTATCGTTGGCCGCAGTCGCAAGAAGCTGATTCGTCGTGATGAATGGAAAGCTGCTATCGCACTCTATCCAGACGTTGCAGATGTGGTCGTTCAGGGTCAGGCAGAGATTGCACCAAACGATAAAGAGTGGCAAGGTGTTGTGCGCGTCGCTGTTCTGCCTCGTAACACAAGCACCTGGGGGGGCATCAATCCTAACCCAAGCTCTGCGCAATGGAATAAATTCCTGAACTGGCTGGCTCAATTCAATAGCCCTCTTGATGTGCAGGCATGGAATCCAGATAAGCTGCAAATCGACTGCATTCTGAATGTGGCTCTTTATGCCGATGCTCCTGGTACGCGTGAGTCTAATCAGGCCGTTCTTGAGCAATCGGTGCTTAAACTGTTTGAACGTCGTCCAGGTCTGCTGGGTAAACGTCTCGCAATGTCTGACATAACAGACCGTGTTCTGTATGACTGGACTGACCCAGACCGTCCTGCGCGTCGACCAGAAGTCGATTACTGCAACATTGAAAGCCCTGTTCAGGATATCATCCCTAACACCGTGCTGGAATATGTTGCGCTGCGTAACCTTCGCATCAATATCACCTATAGCGAAAGGAAGATGAACCAGTGAAATCAAACACTCTAGCCTTTAACATTGACTTCCTTGAAGCTAACGAAGCCTGGGCAGAGTTGTTCGAGATTCTCGATGCACACAACGACGAGCAGAACCTCAAGACCATTGAGCAACTGTTGAATATTCGTCGCATCAGCGGTGACACAAACGACGAGTTGGCCGAAGCAAGTATTCGCCAGCTCGGCATCAATATCACGCGTGACCTGATGCAGTATCGTTTACCTTCGTTGAAACGTGTTATCGACTGCTTGCCTGACTGGCAGCAAGTCTCTGGTACAACTCAGTGGCCTAAGTTCGTGGGTATGTTACTCGGCGGTCAGTTCGATTCTTCTCGCCTGTATACCGCTGACTATCAGACCTTTGTGCCTACTCCTCTTGGTACTCTGATTCAAGACGGCGGTACGTGGTATAAGTCGAACAAGGTCAATCTCGAAGTAGATGCACATTTGATTGACGGCGGCCTCGATCTAACTATCACCAAAGATGCAGAGAAAGACGTTGTTAACGCACTGCAAGAAGTAGGCATGACGCAACAGGAAGCGGAAGACTGGTTCAACAATCACATTGGCTTTGAGCCTGTGAACAACGACGTTGAGCAGTACACCGCACGTAGCGCAATGTTCTACCGCCGAATCGCAGACCTGTTTTATCAATGGGCGCCTATCGAAGAAGTTCTCGAAGGTGTGTACGCTGCTATTAACTTGGGTGCTAAGTTGTATCTTGGCGCTCACGTTGTTGTTGAGCCTGTTAAGCGTTTCAACGTCGGCCGTCCTTTGCAGAAGTCCATATCGTTCATTCAGCCTGAGTTTATTCGCGGCGGTGAGTGGACTACGTTTGGCGCTATCGTCAAATACAGCGACGGCACCGAGCAGACAGTTGAGGTGTGGGTAGAAGACTCTACTTGGATTGCAGAGCGTGACGGTAATGCTGTTCGTTTCAATGAGCCTCTGGCCATCTCTGTTATCAACCTCACTCTTACCTACAATGGTACTCAGCAGGCGCTTGAGTCTCGCATCTACCCTATGGGGGTTGAGCCTGATCCTGACGAGCTTTCTATTGAGTGCCCAACGCTATACGGTAACGCAAGCGCTAAGGTTCGTGTATACGGTAAGTATCTCTCTACCGGCGCAACCAAAGAATTAACTGACAGTGGTATGATCGCTCTCAGTTCTACGCTGGGCATCTTTAACGGCACAACGCTGTCTCTGCCTAGTGTCGAAGCAGATTCCAAGATTGATATAAGCGTCTCCTATCAAGGACAGTTCGATATGTCCAAGACTCAGGAGTTCGACGTCAATCGCAGTGTTAAAGATTTGGTGCCAACCGAGTTGCGTATCATCGTGGATGATGAAGTGCCTCAAGGCGAAGAAGTAGAACTCAAGTATGCAATCACGTACAATGACGGTACTTCCAAGCTGGGTACCGCTCAGGCTCGTACCACCAGCGAGCATACGGAGATAGTTGAGAACGTTCTCAAGTCCAAGATTATGCGTGGCGACTACCTGACGTCTATCTACGCTGTCTTTGGTGAAGTTACTCCTGTTGAGGCTGTAAAGCAAGTAACGATGAGGGCGCCAGAGATTAAACTGGCTACGATTGACCTCGTTGTTCCTGCGACTGTTGTTGAGCGTGATATTGTTCGACCAAAAGCAATGGCTCTCTATGTTCTTGCTTCTGCTACTCAGGCAGAGATTGATGCGCGTGACCCATCGATCGTGGTTGCTTATACCGAAGTGTTTGGCATCTGGTTCAGTAGCGAAGACAAAGCAACATCGGTCAACGCTATACCTTTTGTTAATACGCAAACCGGTGAGTTCGAAGCGCCTCTGGTCAGTGGTGATGCTGTTAAGTACGCCCTGAACTTCACGTTCATTGACGGTAACTCTACTGTCACGTTTAACCGAATCATTCTCGTTAACGATACGATCATGATTCCGAAGTCGATTGACCTGCGCTCGTCACCTACTATCAGTAGTGGCGCAACGTTGATGTTGCCTACTGTGTGTCTGTGGAATAACGGCTTGTCGTATGCTGCTGCGGCTGCTGTGAAAGTCGAGTACATCCCATCGGACTCTGCTATTGAGGAAGCGAGACAGCGCACAATCAGGCTGCAACAACAGGCAGTAGAGCAAGGGCAAGACCCAAGTCAGTTCGACCCTGATCATCCTGACTATGCTCGCTGGGTAACGCTGAACGTCAGCCTGAGCAACAACACGGTGTATGACCCAATCATGGGCAGAAGCGTGAAAGAGTATGTGCTTTACTATCAGGGAGACCTGCATGGTTCTGCGCGTATTAGCATGGAGTATGAGTACGACGGAACGAAACTCTCAAACTACCGTGACCTGCAACTCATTCCAACGCGAGCGCTGGTGGACAGCATTACCATCGAATGCCCTGACGTGATGTATGAGAAGACGCGTACCTTTGTGCGTTTGCTTGCGACTTATGCTGATGGTAGTCAGGAGTATGTGACTGCTGCTGAGTGGGTAGGCAACTGGCCGGACAAAGACACGGACGAGTATAAGTTCTTACAGTTCTCGCCCGGTCGCTATAGTGGTATGGCTATCGTTGAGATCATCGAAGGCCGCACACCAAGCGACTACAAAGACTTCCGTGCAATGGACGTTAGCAAACTGCCGATGTTCAACGCGATTGGTAGCATTGCTGACCTGAATAAAGCGTATTACGACGGTGCTATTCTGCAAACGGGCAAGCTGCAATATGAGTACGACACCTACACTCAGGTTATTGCCTCATTCTTCCGAGTGAGCAACAAGATTGACCTGGTCGTTTCTCCTGCACCTAAGCAGAGTATCAACAATATCGTCAACAGCCGTATTGAAGGTGCAACGCAAATCAGTGCTGATGTGCTGTCCGAGTCATACACTCTGGTCAACACGTATAAGACTGGTGGCGTAATGCGCACTCTTGATGGCTCTTACGCTGAGGAAACACCAAAGACGTTTGACCTAGAAGTCGATTCTGAATGGGCAGTCGTGCAGAGCTACTACACGCAAGATGGACCAAACAATACGCCTGTGCTTATCCCAACAACAGACAGTATTGCAGAGATTGATGCCGATGGTTCACTCACACCGAGCCAGAACGTTAATGGTGCCGTGCTTCTTCGCGCTCGCTTTACGTGCGACCAGTATCAGATTGAGAAGACGTTGCTTGTGTTCCTTGTGCAGGCTAACACTTATCTCCGTCAAATTGGCATCGTCGGACCTGATGTTGTGTGGGACGTGTCTGATCGTAACCCAACTATCGGATATGAAAACGGGCGCTGGTACGTTCCTTACAGCCTGCGTGTTATCATCGAGCCTGATGACGAACTCACAACCACTGACGCTATCTGGTCTATTGGTGACGAGACAAACGTTGACGGCGTATCAATCGATCCACTGAACGGTCATCTGTTCATTGGTCAGTCGCAGTTGTCGGACGGTGTTATTAATCTACGCGCTGTGTTTACCAAGCAGAACCCAATGTCACTTGCTGATGAAACCATTATCGGTACGCGCACCATTGAGCTTCAAACGCAGAACACGATTCTCAACGGCTACATCGAGAACCCTGCTGGCAATATCAGTCCGAACATTGACTATCGTTTCACTGCGTTCTATACGCGCCGCTCTGGTGCTACCGGCTCAAGTCGTCTGCCTGATGCAAACAGCGTGAAGTTCAAGTGGAACATCATTGAGTCTGTCAGTGGCTTTACTTTGGCTCAAGACGGTACCTTCCGCTTCCCTGCATCGAAAGACCCGCAGAAGGTTAAAGTGGAGTGTATCATCACCGAGCAGCGTACTGAAATCAGTCTCGTTCAGGAAATCACTTGCCCAGGCATTGGCTTCCCACAAGACCTGACAGTAGGCGGATATACGAATGTGCGAGACGACAGTTCAATGCAGATGAACGCATTACTCGGCCGTACCGGTACGTTCGTTAAGGATGATGTTAGTGCCAAGTGTCTGTGGCAGATCACCAACAGTAAGGGCGATGTGGTTGATGTTCAAGGCATCACTATCAATGCTCAAACTGGGCGACTGACCATAGCCTCTTTGCTTAACGATACCGACTTTGGTGTTAAAGCTATCTATATCGAAGGACAGCAGACGCTTACGCAGACGCACTTCATGAAAGCCATGTCATCTTATCCACGCTTCGGTGTTGCGCCTTTCGGCATTACTGGCGTGAGTATTGCACTTGCTCAGTTGCCAACGCGTTTACGTTCTAAGACTGGTGGCCAGTTCGTGTTGTCTACCAAACAAGACGAGTACGGTTACTTTGTTGTCAGACAGTCATACGGTACCGCTGTATTCTCAGCAGCCGCAGACGGTACTGGAACAGTAAACAAAGGGTGGCAGGGTTTCGACGGTGCTCAGTGGCCTGTAACTGGAGATAACGGCAAGAAGGGTCCGATTGTAGGGAAAGTGGTGTATGATAACCTGACAGAAAACGTCTTGATTTATCGCACCAACGCTCGTGCATTTGGCTCCTCAGTTATCACAGTGCGCTATCAGTAAAATAAAGGGAGTCCGGAGCGCTATGTTCCTGGCTCCCTTTTTGTTTTACGCTAATTTAGAACAGTTAAAACCCAAGGAGTTCTTTGATGGCCACTGAATCTATCTACGTTGACGCATTGCGTCTAACGCCTCAGGGAGAACAGGCCGTTGCGAACGCTAACTCTGGTGGACTTGCAGTTCAGCCAGTGTCGTTTAAAGCAGGTGACTTTGTAGGCTCTAACCCGTCTGTGGTTCCAGAGCAGTTACTTGGCAACGAGCTTGCGTCGGGCGCTTTGTCGTATGTTCAGGTTCTTACCGAGAACAGTGCCCGCTTTGTCTTCGATATTAAAGTCAACTACGTTGCAGGTGAGTCGCTGAAACGTGTTGGTGAGCTATTGATTATGCTCAAAGACAACCGACCTTTTGGTCACGTTGTTCTGGAAGAGCCAATCATCGCAGTACCAAACTCTATCAGCCGCGTTAGCCTTCTCGTACACATTCAGCAGGACATTCAAAAGATTCTTGCTGTAAAGATGGCGGATTACACTTCAATTCCAAGTGCCGCCACACTCCAGAATCTGCCGAGCTTGAACGATAACGTGTTCAACGCCGTGTCGGTTCTTGATATGCACGTTAATTCTGACGGCACTCGCTCTCCGGGTATTGCCTATCGTTACGGTGCTGGCTCATTCTACTGGGCATTCAGCGAACATGACCGTGTATTCAGCGGACAGATTACTGCCTCTGGATTCATCAACGCAAACACCTTCAAGATCGCAAGTATCACCAGCGTGAAAGAGGGTGAGGTTGTTCTGATTCAAACAATCTCAGGCACAGGCTCTGGTGCGTGTCGTCACTTTAAATACACGAAAGGTCAGTTCGTTAACATGGACGACCCGATTCCTTTCGTGAGTGCTCAGACAACGATTGCTGTTTGGCGTCGTATCACTAACCCAACAACTCCGACTGCTGGAATACCGTGGCCGCTCAACAACGATGTACCAGAAGCATGGGCGTTGTATCGCGGTAAAGACTTGCAGCCATATTGGGGACCTGTTGCTGGTGGTGCTCGTCAGACTACCGGTACGCTGTTTGTACCTCCTGGTAAGATGTTGTTCAGTTCTGTTGTGACTACTGCAACGCCTGATAAGTTACGTTACACGCTGTCCGAGATTCTCGATAGCTCAACTGACTTACTGCTTGGTACGTCTGGTGTTCTCCAGCCGCGCACGGCATATAGCGTAGTAGACGATCAGCTTCTGCTTTCGTCCTACCCTGAGCAACGTATGCAGCTTGATATGCGTCAGTTCCGTATCGAGCCGTCGCAGGGTCACGTTGTCCTGTTTGAAACGTATGAAGGTGTCGGTGACGGCCAGACTGCTTTGTTTAAACTTGGCAGCAAGCCGATTGAAAGCGTCGATATGATCTTCTGCGTTGTCGGCAGTACGTGGCAGCCTACCACCGTGTATAAACTCACGAATGGTAATAGCGTCACGCTTACAGAAGCAATCCCATCTGGTCAGAAATACACTTTCTATGTAGCTCGCTATGAAGAACGCGCCAACTGGTCTACTCGTATTCGTGTTGCTCAGTATCGCCTGCCTTATGATGCTGATACATTTGTTCTGCCTACTACTCCGTTGAATAAAGCGCACTGCGTTATGGCAATGAGTGGCCTGACAGTACACACGCAAGAGTTTACCGTTGCTGGTAATGCGCTGAAAACGCTGACTCCTATCCCTGCCGATACACTCATTGAGATCACAATCTTTGAGAACGTTATGGCTGTGGGTTCGAAAGACAGCTCGGTGGATGGTGTCATTATTGATGCTATCCCAACACCGACAGGCTACATGTTCAAGCGTCAAGGTCTGCCTCCCATCGACGTGCCTATCGCTACTCCTGCTATCATTCAAGGCGAAGGTATTCAGATTAAAGGCACGTGGCCAGAGATTACGATCAGTAACACTCAGGCTCTCGCCGAAGAAGCTGACCCGAAGAACATGTATAACATCCAGCAGACTGTTGGCGATTCCGAAGAACTGACCATCGTTCAACGAATCGAGTTCACAAAGGGTGTGATGCTTACTTGTATCGCTGACTTCCAGTGTCAACTGGGCCCAGGCTTTGCGGCCACCAGCGGTAAAGAGCATATCGAGTATGTCCTGTCGTTCAAAACGCCGGGCACCTCAGAAGCTGAATATGGTCGTGGTCTTAAAGGCACGGGCAGCGCTGGCTTTAACGTTGTTACTTCTGATGCAAGTCTCACAGAGGTGATTGCTTACTCAAACGTTAGCCTGACGCAGATGTTCACCGTGTTGAAAGAGAACCAGCCTCAGGGCTTCATCGACATTATAGCTAAGGTGCGTATCACCAATGCGCAGATCACTAGCTATGGTTCGAAACTGTCTGGTAACTTGTGCATTAAGGTTGAACCGAAATGACAACACAGTTAAAACTTTCGCAAATCGAAACAACGGCTAACGATGAAGGTAAATCGCTGGTTGGTGTTGATGGTAGTGTCGGGTTCGAGTCGAGTGACTTGGCGACAGATACTCAGATTGCCAGCGTAAGGTTTAACAGCAAGACAGGTGTGTTAGTTTTCATCAAGAAGAACGGGCAAGTAGTTAATGTTCCTGGTCTTCCGACTGTAGCAATGTTTGGCGAAGGGAAACCGGGGCGTCGAGGCGCTCCCGGTGCTCCTGGCCGAGACGGGCGTGATGGTCGTGATGGAGAAACAGGCAGACCGGGTTGTCCTGGCCCTGTTGGCAATAGAGGCAAGACAGGCCCTGTAGGTGAACCGGGACGTGATGGTCCTGATGGTCAGACGGGTGATACTGGACGAGAGGGTCCTACAGGCCCTACTGGTCCCGACGGTCCTGATGGGCCTCCGGGCGTTCTCGGTCCTCGTGGTGCTACTGGTGCAAGCTGTATAGCTGGTGCTACTGGCCCAACGGGCCCTGCGCCTATCACTACTGCTGTTCTGTCTAACGCGCAGCCTACAGACGGGCGTGTATTCGTGTGGCTCTATCCAACAGCTAACGTTACACCTGCCCCGCCTCTGCCTACGATAACACCTCTTGCTGCGTCAGTATCGAGCCTGTACATGGTAGGTCAACGTGCAGTGCAAGGGTCTGATGTATTTACCTCGCTCGCATATCTTCCTGTCAATGCGCGTGGAGGTGTGGGTCCATATAAGTATCAATGGTCTATCACAACCACAGAGGGCGTAACGCTCGATGCGACTACTACCTCAACGTGTATTGTTAACTTCTATCTGCGTCTCGGACTTGGTGCTGATCGTACAATCAAAGGCACTATCCGCTGCGTAGTAACTGATATGGGTCAAACGTCGCGCCCAACTGTTACCGTGAGTTCTGCGTTGACCGTTGTTGCACGTAACCCTGTCAACACTTCAACATCTGGCTGTATCGTGTTTGGTTCTGAGGTAGAAACGATTACTGGACCTAAAGCTGTCGAGAACTTGCGTGTAGGTGATAGCCTGCGTAGCTTCTCTAATCAGCCAAAAGAGTTCCGTGCTTGGTCTTCTAAGAGCTTGAAAGGCAATCTGGTAAACGCTACCGTGACTGCGCTCAAGTACGGACAGGAAGACCACTACTTCATTATCAACGGACAGAAGTTCACGCATGAGCATCCAGTGTTGATATATGATCAATCCGTGTGGCGTTACGTTCCTGCACGAGAAGTAGAGCCAGGACATACAGTGCTTGGTCGTAAAGGCCCAGTGTCTGTTTACGAGTTCAGACGTGTAGACGATTTGGTGCAGACTGTTGATATTGACGTCGATCCATTTGACTGCTACTTCGTTGGTGATGTACTCGCACACAACACGGATATTGTTGCGAAAGCGGAGAAAAAGTAATGAGTCTGATTAAAGTTAAGACCGGTCTCATTCAGGCTGGTTCTTCGTCTACGCCTGCTGCAATTCGCGCTCAGTCTGGAGTTCTTTCGATAGACCCAAACGATGCCGATGTGCCCTCAGAGGTAACTGCTGACTCCTCGTTTGATGCGACTTCTGGTATTCTTACTCTCAAGTTCGCTAACGGGCAGTCGATTAAAGTAGGTGGGTTCCCGACCGCTGCTGATATACCTGAAGGACGACAGGGTGGCAGAGGTGAAACGGGCGCTGATGGTAAAGATGGTCGTGATGGACGTGATGGTAGTCCGGGCGAACAAGGCTGTGACGGTAATATCGGACCTGACGGTGAGCAGGGTCTTCCCGGACCAGATGGTCGTGATGGTCTACCGGGTCCTGTTGGCCCTACTGGCCCTGACGGTCGTACTGGCCCAATGGGTCCTACAGGCCCTACTGGCCCTCGTGGCGGTACGGGTCCTACTGGCGCAACAGGTGCTACAGGCCCTACCGGACCAACTGGCCCTGCGGGTCCTGCCGGTCGTCTGTCTATCATCGTAAGTGCTACGAACCCAGGGAACGTTGCTGCTGGCACCATCTGGGTAGACCCGACCAAAGATCAGAATATAACTTGGCCATAAGGGAGTTGTTATGGTAGAGAAGGTTGATATATCGCTTATCAAGGCCAACGCATCTGGTCCTGTTGTTGCGACTCAAGGTGGGATTAACGTTGATACGTCAGAAAACGACAGCCAGCTTACCGGTTCTTTTGATCAGCTTACCGGTCTGTTAGCAATCAACATCCCCAATATTGGCAAGCTGCAAATTTCTGGGCTGCCTACGATTCATAGTATCGGTTACGGTCCTGCTGGTGGCGTAGGTCCATCTGGTCGTGACGGTATTGACGGTCTCATGGGTAACGATGGTCGTCGTGGTACTGACGGCTGTCCTGGCCCTCGTGGTAATGATGGTCTGCAAGGCAAGCAAGGCTGGGTAGGTAACAGAGGCCCTGCTGGTCCTACAGGCCCTACGGGTCCTACTGGTGCTCCGGGTAATCCTGGTGTACTGCAAATCTTCATTCAAGACACCGACCCGTCAATGGATCAAGAGATCGAACCCGGCGCAATTTGGGTACGTCCATAAGGAGAAATCATGGCTCGTTTTCGCGTTCGTAACGCTGCGAATAACGGTTGGCATGACTGTGTGGACACGCCCATGTTCATACGCACACGAGAGGGAGACTGGACGCCTTTAACTCCAGAGAAGTTTAGTGTGCGTAACCAATGGGGTCAGCGTTGGCATCTTATTGATGACTCGTTCGACCCTACATACGATGACCCGTGCTCTAATCTTGACACGGGCGCGTGTGGAGGCGGTCCTACATCAACAACCAAGGGTTCTGGTAACGGGATAGGGAGTGGAGGTCGTGAGAAATACGATATACTCAAAGGCTATCCTGCAGGGTTCGACTTACCTGATGCTGGTCGCACTGGCTTCGGTCTCGTCAACTCTTTTGCTCCTCCTACTGGTCGATCTATTAACCGACCCGGCATCAAGACCATCGAATCATACGACCCTTCTGGTGTTGCTTCTCGCGCAGGGCTAGGCACCTATGCTAACCCTAACGTGCCGTATGCGTCTGTTCATGGACGTGGCGCAACGATTACTGAGACAGTATACGCGATGCCTGCTATTGAGGGCTACGTTGAGCTGATGATTGCCTCGTATGCGCCTGCTGGAGCAAGCGTTGACGTGTATCACATGGGGGAGCGTGTTGCTTCAACGTGTGGTAAACTGATTGGACGCTCTCGTATCAAATTTCAGTTTGACCCTGATGCTGCTGATATGCGTATCATGGTGCGTGTGCGTACAACTCAGGGGTATGGCTGGAGTCTCGAAGTCTATCCGCCTCGTCTTGCAGCACCGTCTGATCGTGGTGGGTTAGCGCTCGACAGTCAGGCATCATATGACGTTATCAACTTCCCTGACGTTATTCATCCTGACTACATCGGCAGCCCTATCTTCCCTGCTCCGTGTCACGCTACTGTTTGGCCTATCGCTGAACGTATTCAGAACGCTAACGCCTTTGAATACTATCACTTCATTGGCTGGACAGCAGGCTGGATGTATCTCGACTACACCTCGTGGGAAACGTTTGACTTCATCGAGGTGTATCAGGCAGGGCGTCGTATCGCAACAACGCTTGACGCGAAGACGGGTGAAGGTTATCTGTACTTCTACTTTGACCCACAGGGAGTTGCCTGTGACATTATGGTGCGCGTAGTCAGCAAAGACTTCGGTAACGCTGCGTCACTTGCGAGTTGCTTCTACAGCCTGTATTGTCCTGGTGAACGTGGTGCGCGTGAATACATGCACCCTTGTGAAAGTTACAGCGTCTACTCTGCCGGCCACCCAACGACAGAAGATAATTTTGCGTTAGGAACACAAACTGATCAACGCGCTGTCCTTGTTGTCTGCGTAGCGAACTCCTTTGACACCAAGTTTGAGGTGTTCGACCAAGACATGAACCTGCTTGATACTGAATATGTAGCGGCAGGTAAGACAGGTACTCTTGAGTTCTGGAAGTACCCAGAGCACACGTTACGCTCTAACATAACAGTCAGAGCGACAGCGCCTATCGGATGTGATTGGTCTTACTTTGTATACTGCCCGATTCAACCGCCTAAGTTTGACGTGGTTGACTATCTTGTTCCATATCGCTGTCTGTCCGTTGATGATGTTTCCAGCAGTTGGACGTTGAGCAAAGGTGTTCTGCGCTACTACGGTAACGTTGACCACACCGTTAACTTCAACTTCCGTATCTGCACCGACGATGGTATTCGTATCGTTACTTCTGGCTACGGCCGTGACGTTACGCCTCGTGTTGCAGCAACTGGTGGTTACTTCCAGAAGACGAACGAAACGAAACACGGCGACTTGTGGGGTACGCTTGAGTATGAGCCGTGGGGCACTAGCATTGGTGATCGTACAATCGTAAGCGCTAAGACTTCGTACACTTGGACTGGTTCCGTATATCAGACTGAGCTTGTGCAAGTACCAACAGCGGCTAACGGTTGGATTGGCATCGTGACTGTGTACACGCCAGAAAGCGGCGAGCAGTACATCGACCTTCGTATCAACGTTGAGGTCGTATATCAATAACAGGATGCAGAAGATATGCTGAAACAAAGCTGTCTATATCTGCGTGGAATCACCAGCGGTTATTCGGGGTCAGCCTCGAATAACCCTGGCTCCGCTGACGCAGGCATGAGCCCAGATTTCTCAACGCTAACGAGTATCGCAGTTGATGGACACGCATCAGGCTACATCTGTGGCTTCGGTAGTGCATTCATGAACGGCGATTTCGTTACGCCATATTCGTTTAACATCGTTGAGGGTTACGGCTGGATTGGTAACTTCAACAACACTCAGTTCAACCAAGCTGTTGGTGCGCTGCGCCATATCCGCCTGATGATGGATATGAACTGCAACTTCACTCATGGGTACGATATTCTACTCATGTCCGACGGTGCTTCTGTGACTGAGACGAAAGCCTATAACAACTGGGGCCAATTCGCTCGCTATCTTGAGCGTGAGCGTTACAACGTCTACAGTCACACACTCGCAGAAATACAGGCCGGTGCATTCGGCTACAATGGTGATAAGCAATACTTTAAACAGTTTGCTCTCACCATTTTCTGTTTATCGGCGACTTCTCAGACGATGCCTGCGCAGATGTGCAACGCGATTGCTAATGCCATCAAAGAGGGTATCTCGTTTGTTGTGCTTCAAAAAGGTCCTGGTGAAGGTGCTGCTAACTTTAACGCCATCTTCTCTCAGATTGGCATTAGTACGCAGAAGACCACAAGCATTGTTGCCACCAAGACCGCGCGTAACCGTCAAGTCTCTCAGTACGGTGATCATATTGCGTGGAACCAAGTAGGTCAGCTTCATCTTACGCAGGGTTTCCGTAGTGCTCAGGGCTATCGCTTCACCGATACAGGTGGTGCTCGTCAGACTTCAATGTCGGGGCAGCCAGGCACATGGATTCCGTTCTGGTGTGGTACTGTCGATATTAACGATGACACTCAGGCATATACGCCTCCGTTCTTTAGTGACGTATGCTGCGTAGACCCAGGGACGCGATACGAAGCCAACTTCGATGCGTACACGTTCCCGTCCAAGCCTGATAACTGGGCTGCTGGCCTTGCAAATAAGACGCATAGTATCTCGTGGTATAACAACACCGATCAGTCGCTCGTCAATCGTGGTCGTATCTTCTTCCACGCTGTAGGCTACGGTGTGCCCGGCTCAGGCTCCAACTATACGCCTCAGACCAACCCAGGCTATACGATCATCAACGGTACTCGCTACGCAGAAGCGCGAAGCTATTCAGTCTACAAGATTGATAAAGTGTCATTGCAGGTTGTTGAGCGTCGCCAGTTTGATGTGCATGGTGATGGTGGTGAAGGCCAGGGAAGTGGTCTGGTTAATGCCGGTCAGATGGCTGCATACTTGAACTCGATTAGCAGTGCCTATTGGGTGCTGATCACGATGTTCGATGAAGCGTCTTACAACCGCAAAGCTAGTGGCCTTGAAGCTGCTATGTATCGCATCGGTGCCTCACGCCGTATCTTTGACGGTCCGAACTTCTACTATCGTGCTGCTTATTGCTGCTTCGGCAGTCCTGGACTCGGAGAAGGTAACGCCATAGTTGAGATGCTCAAGGGCGAAAAGGATAATGACCCTAATGCTACGTTCGATGTAGGGTTTGACTTCGACGGTAATGGTTGGCCGTATGTGACAGGCACGAATGCTATCACTCCTCAGACGCAGATTAACCAAGCTGCACTTGAGAACGGACGTGGTATGCGCATTCGCTACGGTAAGACTCTTGACGTGCCTGACATGAGCAAATTCTTTGGCGCCAAATACACGTCAACGTTCCGTGACAACCGATTCAAGAAGCTGCCGATGTATGAGACAAAGACGTTCGTTATCTCTGTCGAAAACCCATGCGCGCCGAAGCCTCTGGTTCAGTCTCACGATTGGGTACATGTCGTCAATCGTGCGAACAACCGCTACGTTAAGTACCCGTTCAAAGACTTGAATGAGTATCTGATCACAACCTCCGATGGTAGTGGCCAGAACGAAATGTGTACCTCTCACCTGATGATGAACTGGGACATGTTTGGCGGTATTGGCTCAGGCACAATCTATAACTCGTCTGGTGCGTCACACAAGATTTACTGTGGTACTGAAAACGGTAACATCAATGACCCGAACTCGTTGTACATTCAAACGACGGAAGAAGGTAAAGTGTGGCATATCTATGAGCGCAAGTACAATCTAATTACAGGCATCCCTGCGCGTGATTCGAATGACTGGCAAGTAGTTTGGAAGTGGACAGGTCCTGGATCTCAGGGTCACAACATTCAGATTGAAGCAGGTCACGAATACATTGTATTTGCGTATGACCGCTACGGCGGCATTGAATTGGCGGAGCGACACTTCTTTGTTCCACCAGCAGAGTATCTGCCGAAGTGGGGATCGAACTACTACACCCGCGACTTCTCGAACTCTACCACGTTCACCGTTGACCGCTCGCTGCGTTGCAATGCGTACTGTGAGACGTCTAAAGATCACGGCGGTGAAAACGGTATCATGATGATTATTCGTAGACCTCTGTATCTCACTACAGGTTCTGCTGACCGTACCGGTTGGGAATGTATATTCAACAATAACAGCACCACTGTGCCGCGTGGAAACAACTATATGATTCCTTGCGTCAAAGATTATCAATACATGGTGCTGTGTACTGTTGGCGACGGTGCATACTCCTCACACCACTTCAACGCATGGAATGGAGCTTTCGATATGGTCTGGGAAGGACTGTTCGAGGCTGACTCAGGTGGTCGTGCTTCTTGGTATGAGGACTTGCGGACGTTGATGAAAAGTGGCAACAGTGGCGGTCGTACTTTCGACCCATTCATTGATGACGCACGTTCAGCGCCAATCGGTGTATTCCAAGTATGGCGCAGACCTATCCTGTGCTGGGAACCTGACGAGATTCTGCACTAAGGAGATTCATATGCCTGCTTATGCACGATTAGCATTCAAAGACCCGAGCAGAGACAGATGGGTAGCTAATTTAGCTTACGGTGGAACGAAGGTTCGGTTTCAAGATGCAGACGGAAGTGTGCGTTGGATTCGTATGACAGTCAATAACACGAAAGTCAAGAATCCAGAAACCGGACAGGCGGGCCAACCTGATTGGACAACACTGACTGGTTAGGAGTTTAGCCCATGTCTCTTACAAAGATTAATCCTTCACTTATCGACGGCGGTGCCTACCCTATCGGTAAAGTGTTAGGTAAGAAGACTAGCACATCTGTAGAGTTTATTGACCCTACAGAAGCTGCGAAGATTCCCGGCTCTCAGGGTGTGGAGTTCGACACAACTACAGGTACTCTAACAGTCATTTGGCCAGATGGTAGTCAGTCTAGTGTTATCGGACTGCCTACTGCCGACCAGCTCAAGTCAGGACGCGAAGGTAAACAGGGTAAAGAAGGTCTGCGTGGCCTTCCTGGTGCTAACGGTCGTGATGGGCGTGACGGTGAAGATGGCTGCCCGGGCCCTCGTGGTCCGCGGGGTCGTAATGGACCGACAGGTAACACTGGGCCTGTCGGCGCTACTGGTAATACTGGCTCTGTGGGTCCTACTGGACCTACTGGACCTACCGGTAGTCCTGGTCGAGATGCTGCTATCGACGAATATCGTACAGCACAAGCTCTTAACCCTGTGACCGGCGCTGTAATACCGAACGCATGGATTGGTAGTAACCGCGATATGAACACTGGCTTTACTCAGAACATGGGTCGAGTCGTGAACGCGTCAACTACTGATACAATCCACGTTGTGTTTAACACGGCATTCATCAACCGTTGTATCAGCATTCAGATTACCTTCGTGAACGCTGCACTCAACCAAGCGAAGACCTACCAGCTCTACAATCTGGACGGTACGAGCGCGATGAATGAGAACGCCTTGTTAGGCGGTTTCACCATCAAGTCTACTGGCACGAACACTGCTGGTTGGGACTTCTGGTATACTGCGGTAGGTGATTAATATGCCGATAATTCGAATCAACCTAACGACCAACGCTATTGTTGGTCGTGTTCGTGAGGTGACAGGCAACGATTGCATTGAAGTCAGTGATGAACTGTTTGGCAGAATCATCAGTGACCCTGCGGCCTTTCGCTTCTATCCTGAGACGGGTCAAATTGATCTTGCTGAGGATTACGACACAGCGCCTCCTGTCTTCGACCCTGTTGCGCTGGCGCAGTTTGTTGCCGGAATCAATCAGAACATCTACGTGCCTGAACTTGACGTAGAGGTAAGTATCACTGGTGATCTCGGCAACCATCTGCTATTCGCTTTGGCTCTCGCACAATACGCACCACAAACTATTGTGTGTAACACCAAAGGGAAAATCAGCACACTCGTCGTCGATAAGGCTGCGGCCAAACTGATCGCTAAAGCCTTCTCCGATGTAAGTTCTACAATTCTTCAATCGTTAGGAGTCTCGGATGAGTCAGTTGACTAACTACGTGGACACGTTGATTAGTCTTGCCCAGCAGCAAGGTCTGTCAGCGTCGAACAACATTGTGTATAAGGTTGGTGCAGACGTTACGATTATTCTCGCGTTTGCTGAGCCTACTACTCACGTCTTTCCACTAAACGGTCTCTGGATCATCGCGGACGGAACGAGCGCTAACTATAAAAAAGTGATGCGCCGTAAGTCCAAAACTGCTACTGCTCCATACAAAAATACGTGGCAGGAAGAGACTGACTACAATACGGTGATGACCACTGTTCAAGTCTGGGACGAAGCTGATTTGCCTGCGCCTCAGATTATCAGCGCAAGTGGTGGACGTCTTACCGGTAAAGTTCTCGTGCGCTCAGGCGTCACCGTCTACGACAACGATGAACTGATTCCTAAGTCCTATACGGACGGCGTTCGCACTTCGATGAACAACTCGTTCTTCACCATGTTTAACAACATGAACCAGCGCGTTAACTCTAACCTTGCTGCGATTCGTACCATCCAGTCTGACACTCAGCTTCTTAGTGCGCGTGTTGAGATTCTGGAACAGGCTACAGATGAAGCAACAGTTAAAGGGTTAGTGTTCGTGCAGGAGAATGCCGACACCGTATGGGCTTTGCGTCATGGATTGGGCAAGGGCTCCGGCATTCCTTACGTCACTGACGAGAGAGGAGAAGTGCTATGGCCGGACACGGTCAATCCAGCAGAAGCCGATCCAGACAACGTATTGCTGCTTACCTTCTTGGAGCCTGTCTCTGGGGTGGCGCAGTTAATGTACATGCCGATCAGCGAGACGAACCCTCAATAACGTGGGAGCGCGCGGTAAAGCAGACGGGTAACGGCATGACGCTATCTGAGTCGAAAGGCTTAGTTGAAAATGGCTTAATGATCGTTACCCAATTCTCTGCTGGGCCAACGCTAGGCAGTACGTTAATACGGTCGGTTGTCGATTCCATTGATGACCGATTCGTAGTTGTGCAATATCTTCCGATAAGTCGTGTGCTGTCTGACACGGAATATAGAGCATCGCTTCGTAGTATGCAACTTGTCGTCCAGCTCACTAAGCCTCGCATGATACTTAGTCTGGACGACGATTACATGAAGTACATGCCACCAAACGTGTACGATGTGTACCGCGACAAGTTTTACATTGCGAATAAGGGCTTGGCCGCTGTTGGCAAGCCCTCTTGCGATCTTATCAACCTAATGACTCAGAGAACGTATCAGGCCGACGCTCCAGTTTACATTCTGCGAGACGACAACATAGCACATATTGAATCAGCCCGTGCGCTTGGTGCTTGTCTCAAAGACTATGGGCATGACGTCTCCTACTTCTCCGCATCGACCGTTGCTGATTTGAAGTCTGATTTGTTTGATATAGAAAGCAGAGACAGGGGTATTCTCATTAGCTTGGTCAATACAGTTAGCGATACGGAATTCAATAGGCCTGTTGGTTTGGACGCAATCAACAAGCTGTTCATAAGCATTAACAGGAAGCATATTGACATTGGCTTTGTTAGAGCGAATAGAAACCTCAGTATGGTCATTGTTCCGATACTTGGTGGACTTGATCGTAATGAGAAAACTTGGGTGAACATGCGTACTTCACCTAAGCTATACGTTCTTCCTGAACGCCTAGACAAGCTGGATGGTTCTTTGGTCTACAAGAACATGTTTGCGGAAATTAGTGGTGTCTTGGAGGAATAACCTCCTAGATGCGAGTGGTTCGCTAATTTCAAGCAGATAAAAGGATCATGAGGTATAACCCGAAATGCAAGCCAAGCGACTTAGGATTGCGATTACTGTTGCCATTTCCCTCGCTGTGGTTGGTTTCGTGATCACTGCTGTTAGGAGTGCCAACGAATCTCCTGAAAACTTGATACTCAAGGAAGATGTGAGCTGCTTGTCTGCCATTTGTGTTGTCGATGGACGTTATGGACAGAGTTGCTTAGAGTTCAAGCCTCGGATGGCGCACACGTACAAAACCACTGACGTAAACGAACCAGGTGCCGAGAGGATTATTGTTGATCTGAACGATAACACCTGTAAGGGTTGAATATAATGTGGGCGGATATTTTATACAAGTTGCTTGCGTCCAACTATGCGACTGTCTTCTCTGTTGTTCTACTAATCCTAGGCGGTGCCTATGTTTGGTGGAAGATACTGCCCCAGCTTGAAGAACTGGAACAATTGAAGGAGCGGAACGCAGAACTGGAAGCGGCTGCCACCGTTGTCAACCCCGACAGCGACGTACTGCAAGCTGACCTGGCGCAGATGATGAGGATGCTTCAATCAATCTCTGACTCTGCGCCAGTGGATAATTTGGATATGAAAGAGGGATTGAATTCCGTTCTCCGTGCTATGCAGCGCTTCGAACGAATCATCTCTCAACAATCCCAGGACCATCAAGTTTCCGTCGAGCTTATGCGCGAAGTGCTTGAGAAGTTAGGTGGGAGCCAACAGGAACTTGAGAAGCTCGGTCTGCGTTTGCAGAGCATATCCAGTTCTCTTTATACAACTCCGAATGCTCAAGGCAACTCGGAGTTGAATGATTTGAGGGCATTGCGATGATGGGCTATTTGAAGAATAACATAGGGTTCAGACGATTCACTGCCGAACGCTATAGTGATTTCTACAAAGCGAAAGCCTTTATGCTTGGGGAAGTCTTAGACTCTAACAGGCATGAGTTCACGGCTGCCGCACGAGAAACACTGCTTCAATACCTATCTGCATCAGAGTCTTGGTTGAGAGACATTGAGCGTCGATTCATTTCAACTGGCCGTGGCGTCGAGACGGATATTGATGCCACTGACATTTTAAACTCTTTCGCAGATACGGAAAAAGACGTGTTGGGTCTTATGGCCCACCACCCTGAGGATTTCCCCGCACTGTTTTGTGAGAGCTGGTATGAGATGCGTACGGCAGTCAAGCCACACGTCGATCAGATTCTCACACAACAGTTTCGGTCGGACATGAGCGAGTCATTTAAACTCATTGCCGAGTTTATTATTGGCTATATGAATTTCACACTCTTTAATTTGCATGAGATAGATTACATCTTGTGTAAGAGAGAACGCCCGTTCATCTACGCCGACAAGATTGACCTGAACATTATGGAACGTGCTCAGGTCAGCTCACCCGTACTTCGCCTTGAAGTCTACCAACGTCACGGCTTGCTTGATGGGTACGATGTGCCTATTCGAGTGAAGTACAATATTGATGATAAATATATCAATTTAACGGAAGAAAGAATCTCTGCATACCAAGCGCTGCGTTGTAGCCTTGATGACTGCGAGAGTAACTTCTTCTAATCCCACGCACTCAGGAGAAAGATAATGCGTACTGGTAATATTGAACTGATGCTTAGCGGTCAGATTAAGAACTTCCGTCCAGAAGTTTTGACCGCCGACCCGGCTGTAGGCGATCTGGTTGCTGCGCAAACTGCGCGTATCTGGTATAACAGCACTGATGCGAAGTACAAATACTTCGACGGTACTGAAATCAAAGATTTCGGCGGCGGTGGCGGCTCCTTAGAAGGTGCTGTTCTGGCTGACGGCTCTGTGCCGATGACTGCTGACCTTCTGCTGTCTGGTCCTGACCAGTCTGCTTCTGGCGACAACGCTGCTGTTTCTAAGAAACACGTCGAAACCGTTGCTGCTACCAAGCAAGACAAAATCACTGGCCTGACTGAAAACGGTGTTGTTATCGCTGGTGCTGATAACGAACTGGCCACCAGCAACGTAACTGCTACCGAGCTGGGCTATGTGTCTGGCGCGACTTCTAACATTCAGTCTCAGATCACTGCACTGGACGGTAAAGTCGGTACTGTTGAAACTGGTCTGACAGGCAAGCTGGACTCAGCTAACGGCCAGCTCTCTGGTGACCTCGACGCTAACGGTCATACCGTTGCTAACCTGGCCGCTCCTGCTAACCCGAACGACGCTGCTCGTAAGATCGATATTGACAACGCCGTTGCTGGTATCGACTGGCTGCACGACTCCGACGCGATTCAGGAAGATGGTACTCTCGACCCAGAGCTGGTAGCTGGCAAGCAGTACATCATTCTGGCTGCTGACCAGATCAACCCGAACTTTGGTTCTATCACCGATTTGGTTGATAACATGATCGTGCGTTACGACGGCACCAAGTTCGTAATCGTATTCGACCCGACTGACAGCGAAGCTGGCGGTGCAGTGACCTGGGTTAAAGCGATCAAAGAGTATCGTCGCTTTGACGGTACTGTGTGGACTACCTTCGGCGGTGCTTCTGAGTTCAACGCTGGTGATGGTCTGGAAAAATCTGGCAACGTCGTTAACGTTAAAGTTGGTGCTGGTATTCAGATCAGTTCTAACGCTGTTACTGCGAAGCTGGATGCTGCTGGTGGTCTGGAAGATAACGCTGGTTCTACTCGCGTTAAACTGGATGGCACTACTCTGTCTCGCACTGTAGACGGTATCGCAGTTGCTGACGGCGGTGTGGGTTACGAGCAGATCGCTGCTGCTGCCCTGGGTAACGGCCTGAAACAGGACACTACCAACAGCAAAATCATCGTTGACGTTGCTGCGGTTAAAACTGCTGGCGGCTTCATCGACGCTACTGGTGGTGAAGTTGCTGCGCTGACCATCACTGGCACCGACCCGCTGACCGACGAGTCTGCTGTCAACAAGAAATATGTTGACGATGCTATCTCCAGCTCTGCTGGCGGCGCTGCTGCTAAACTGTACCAGTACGATAAAACTGCTGGCGGCGACGCTGCTGCAACTGCGCACACCTTCACGCACAACGCTGGTGTGAAGTACGGTACTGTTACCGTTGTTGATGATACCGGCTATCAAATCATCCCTGATGAAGTCGTGTTCATTGACGCAAACAGCCTGCGCGTCGAGCTGACTACTGCGAAGAAAGTCGCAATCGCATTCGTAACTGGTACTAACGCCTACGTTGAACCAGAAGCGTAATTCGATTCAGTAGCATAATGAAAGGGTGGGCATCTGCCTGCCCTTTTTACCTTTCAGGAGAAGATTTATGAAAGTCCTCGGGACGCTCGACTTAACGTTCGGCTCAATTAAGAACTTCGTGTTCGACGTTGCTACCGACTGGCCTGCTGACCCTAAGCCAGGCATGGCCATTCTTATGGATAAGCGTTTGATGCTGTGCGTCGAACTTGGCGATGTGCCTGTTTGGGTACCTCTGACTCAACAGATGACGATGTACCGTTACTCGAAACCTTCCGCGTCTTCTCGCTGGGAGATTACGCACAACATGAACACCGCTACGCCAATCGTACAATGCTACGATGAAAATGGTGACGTTGTTCAGCCTTCCTCCATTCACTCTCAGGATGCGAACACTACGGTGGTTCTGTTCCCTGAGCCAGTTGCCGGTACTGCCGTGTTGCTGTCTGGTGTTGAAAACGGTCTGCCTACTCCTACCGTCGCATTCACCGCTACCTTCACCGATGAAGCGCAGTGGGTTGTTGTACATAACCTAGGCTATAACCCTGCTGTTCGTATCTATCAGGGCAGCAAAGAAGTACAGCCGAAGTCTATCGTACACGACAGCACCAGCCAGCTCACTATCACGTTCGATACGCCGCAATCTGGTACGGTCATCCTGTACTAAGGTAGGTGGCATATGCAGATGGCACTCCTGTCTACTGATAATGTTCTGCGATACGCATCGTTTTTCGATGAAACAACGACAAAGGACATTAGGTCTCTTGCTGACTGGAGAGCGAAGCAAGGAGAGGCCCGCACTACAGTGTACGATATGTCAGGGAGAACATTTCGGCTTAACCCAATCAGAGGTCGATTGGGTAGCACGTACTACCTAACTAAAATGTCATACATGTCAGGTGATGTGGATTTCAGTTCAAACGATCTGTTCTCTCTAACCGCTATTCCAATGGAGGGCGGTAAGAAGGAGTCCACGCGCAGAGGGTCCAGTGCATTCTTGACTGACATTGGACCCTCTTGGGCTGGTGGTTATGGAGTTACTTTCGGTGCTAATACACCAAGCGCGATCTATCTAGTTCCTGATGCCGTTCGCGCTTTGGATATAAGTGTTCGTGTCTCGATACCCACAGTGGGAGTAACATCCTTCTTCTATGCAAGCTCTTATCCTACATACACCACTATGGCCATGAATGCAGTCAGCCACTTTGACGCATCAAACGCACAGCCTGCTGCTTTTGGGCAAACCTACGAAAACTTTAGCGGTAGGTATCAATACTATAGCATAAATGCAGGTGTTACAGTAAGCACAAAAACTCTGCGGGGCATTACGTTTAACAATGCGACTAGAACGACAAGCTACCCGAATGTCACAAGTGGACCTACGGACAAACGTACTGCAAGTCTGCCGATCACTGCTTCAACCGATGAATCTGTGAATCTGTCTTGGGCTGCTGTTGTTGTCTCTACAGGTACAAACGATCTTCTGATGTATCTATTGGATGCAAACGACTTCACAGTTCCCAGCGACATGGTTCCAGGAAATGTCTATCAAGGCAGTTTCGCAGACACCGTTTCTCTAGTTCGCAGACCCGCGGCACTCTATAATCTGTAATAACGAGGTCTCTATGATCAACTATTCAATGGGGCGCACCTTCCTACAGGAAGAGGCTGCCGCTGAATGGGCGATTACGCACAACTTCGGCCGTGAAGTCGCAGTGACTACTTGCGTGAACATGCCTGATGGTAAACTCCATCAAGTGCTGCCGCTCGACGTTATCATTGTTGACAAGAACACGGTCAAAGTAACATTCCCGTACGCTGTTACGGGTCATGTGCGAATCGCCTAAGGAGAAAAATATGTACGCTTTTGGTATTCAGCTCGCAGGCGCACAGTCTCAGATTACACGCGCACCAGGTGACCCTAATTCATCTGGCCCAACCTTTCCAGCTAACCCAACTAACGGTCGTGTATGGAACTTGACTGCTGTATCTGGCTCTAATCAGCCAGGTCTGTATGTATATTCTGCCGTGCGCACCAAGTGGGTTAACCAGTTACAGTCTGTAAATCCATATGACGTGGGTATGAGTGTTCTCAAGCGCTACGCTGGTGGACAAGAGATCGCTCGTTACCTATCTGTGCGTACTACTGCAATCATCAAAAACTTTGTCGGCTCTATGGCTGTTGCTGATGTTGCTGCTACGGCTCAGGCTGTATTCAAAGTAAGTGCTTATGACAGTGCCACCCAAGCTGTTATTCAGCTCGGTACTGTTACGTTTGGCGCTGGCTCTAAGACTGGTGTGTTTGCTCCTCTTGCTGCCTATCTGGACCAAGAGATCATTCTGGTTGCTGGAGATCAGCTTCGTGTTGTTGCACCGGACACTGCTGACACCACTCTCAATGGTGTAGCAATCACTATCGCAGGTCGTCTGCTGGTGTAACTGAAATGGCCTGTATCGTAATGGTACGGGCCCTTTTACCTTATATCAGAGTTTTCGCTCTGTTTTTGCATATGTCCGCAAAGACAAGTTCTTTATCAAGGATATTGTATGCAACTCGTCATACCAAAGAGGAAAGATATTAGACTCTATGCGATGTTTTCCGAGCGTCCATTTTCTACGATGACTGTTGCAGGCATCATGGACTATATGCGTAACGCACGAACTCACGTGGAGACCATCGTTGACAACAATCAGGTGAAGCTGACGCCTGTAATGGTAGGTACAAGCAGTCAATTAAAACTCACACGCATATCAAACTTAGGCGCTATCCCTGACTTCAAATCTGAGGCCGCATTCGCTCAGACTATGTTGCCTATACCTACTGGCTTCAATGCTAGTGGTCGATGCAACGGTCAGAACGAAGGGCTTGTAGGCAATGACAGTGTTACTCCGTTTACCATGTCCACTGCGGGTAAGCCGTGGATTACAAACGGAACCATTGCGAGTCTGATTCCTAGTCGTGTTGGTAATTCACCTATACCTAACGCTAACTGGGTACTGCCTCAAATGTATTCAGATATTGCACGAGGGCAGTCCACTTCGTACAGCGGAATCATGACGCAAGGTATAGCTCTGTTGCGCACAACAACGGACGTGTTTGTCAGCCCGACAGTATCTCAACACGAATCTGACTCTAGCCCTACAACCCGTCCTGTCTACAACAACATCAATGCTGATACTGGCTCGGTGTTACTGTTATGGTGTGGACATGTGGTTATCTCAGGTAACAGTAGATTTCAGTTGCCCTACAAATCTGGCACTGTACTGCCGACGGTTCCAACTGCGGCTATCGGTGTTCCTGAGTCAGGTGTCGATCTGTCGTACTGTGTTATCCCAATGCTGTGGGGAAATGAAGTTAAGCTGTTCAAGCCGGAGCAATCGAAAGATTACACGGCTTCGACGCAGCAGGCTGGGAATACTCCGACGATTAGCATGTCACGGATAGAGTTGCCATTTGAAGAAGTGATAAGCGTGTAAGCGAACAATAATCCTCATGGGCGTGACCGCATCAGGCGGTGTTTTTAGCAAGCCACACATTAGGGCTTAAGGACAGTTTATGCTATACGCAACGTACCACAATAACAAGGCGAACACGATAGCCAAGCTGGCAGTACATCGTGCGCTTTACTTTGACGATCAGACGGATATATCTGACGCTCATTTGGACGAAGAACACTACATCTCAAAGGTGCAGTCTGTTCGTGCTTGGGGTAATAGCTCAGACACACGGGGCGACCAGATTACCTTGAGTCCTATGAGTGGTGTTAAGGACAACTACTTCTACCCAGCACGTAGCGCCAATCTTATCTCAGGCAACGCTGCGCCTCACAATAGCTATACGGCAGTGCAGACGTATAAAGCTGTTGCCGAGCGTTACTTATGTGTATACGACACGGCGGAGGGCAATGGCCAGCAGTGGTCTAACGGCAACCCCGTGTTTAACGGCTGGAACGGTGTGAGTCGAGACACATGTGAGACAGGGTACTATTGGCCATCTTCGTGTATGCTTGTCTTTCCTGAGAATATGAGACAGTCCGCTCAGATTGAATCATACAGTTCTAAGGCAGGCAATCAGTACGCTCGAAATGTTGACAGCTTTTGGGGAACGTACAGTGGTTATGATGCTGGGTTTATGAATGCTTCTCTTGACCTCTCAACAAGAGCAGAGACCGGCGCTCAATCTTACTCATACATCCAAACTACCTCCTCTCCTGTGCAGATCATTCCTTCTATCTATCGAGATGCGAATGCTCCTCACATTACGTTCATTCGACCTGTAGGCAAACGCTACAGCTACAGTGGGCTAAATCAGTTCACTGCGTGGGAAGCCCCGACCACCTCAAATGGTGTTAGTGGTTACACTCGTGGTGCAGACGCATTTTCTATGCGCACTGCGGTTACTGGCAAGACAAACACGCCTGCCGTAACTCTGACTTCTTGCATGATGATGTTCAAGTGCAATGGTCAAGGGTATATGCTTCGTGCCAAGGTTGGCCAAGACATTATACAGACCGCACCCGCGGACACTGGTGATGTTGCAGTATTGAGCATCGAAGCTGAAAACCCTTTCGGTTCCAAGACACTTTATCTTATGTGAACCGAATAAAGTTTTGCTAAGGAGTGGTTATGCTTTTCATTTCAAACGGAGCGCAAATCTTAGAGAAGAAGATTGAGACGGCTCGTCGTCGCATGTTCCTTTTCTCTGATGATGTTGAGCCTCCAACGAGTAAGTCGTCTTATCCTGAGATGATTGACAAGATCAATAAGTCTCGCTCCTTCTGCGCTCTTGTTAATGCTCAGAATGAAATGCAATGCGTTCGTGGTGCTGGCTGGAAAGGTAATCGCCTATTCTATAACTACGTGCCTTCTGTCCGTAAGTCTGGGTTTTCTCAGACTGGTGGTAATCGCGTTGTCAGCGCTATTGACATGTTCCGTCGTTACTATGCTATAGGTACGTTAGACTCTGGCATCGGTACAGCTCAGGAAGGTACAGGCAGTCTGCTGGATTCGTACGGTAACGGAAGTCCTAGCGTACCCGCTTATTCTGATATGGTTCTGCCTGCATTCGACGGCTCAGCGTTTACGAAGTCTCTTTACTCTGTCCCTAAAACATCTGCCAGTGTGACTTCAAGTGATGGAGGTACTATCACTGGAGGCGGGGGTAGTGGCATAGGGCGATGGACACGGACAGGATCTTCTTATCTGCAAAACGTGGGAATCACTGCGTTGAATGTAACTGCCGATATAGCCACCGTAACGATTAACGTGCAGACTCTGAGTTCGTTGTATGCGGGTTCTCCGTACAATCAGAGTACCTTCCCTGATACGATCTTCCCGAGACTGTTTCAACCATTCAGTTCATCAACTTATGGCTCGTACTACTTCTCCGGTGGGGGCTGGTCTTACACCACGTCGTATTCAGCGGGTTCTCTCGGCAGTTCTGCCTCAGAGCCTGACGGGGCATACTTCGGACAAGGCACCCATGACGATACTCCTGCCTATGCACTAAAGTGGGGAGCGATGCCGATAGCATTCGAGCGTGACGCTCCAGTGTACGTTGTTCTATCCAAAGCGGGTGTTGATTTCAATGCGGCCTCAGACATAAATCCCAATGAAGTGCCTGCTGCAACATTGAATGCCTACGACGCTGTGGTGATAAAGCGACGGTTTTTGATGTAAGACAAGTTTTGACTTCCTATGCGATTCGACTTGTCAGTAATTTATAGCGAGTTAACTGGAGATACAAAATGGAAATAGTTTCGTTCCCTTTGGTCGCCAACGGTATTGTGATTCCAGATGCAGGCAAACGTCCAGCTACTGATCCTCCGTTGAAGTACGGCCTGTCAAATATGCAGAAGACAATCTGCCTCGCTAAAGTACCAGACCCTGCAAACATTGTTGTTGCCGATGGCACTACAGTGCAGACAGCTATCGGTGCAACTGCGGTGCTTGATCTGACTTCTGTTACCGTTAACCCTGTGCGCTGGATTCATGGCTCTGATAACAAATATAAGTTCCGTCTGAGCGCTACACTGCAAGGCACATTTGCTGGCTCTATCGCCGACTTGTTGAACACGTACAACGTGATTGTCTTCAACAAAGATATTGCAAGCACGCCTTATGGTGGCTTCCTGATTCTGACTATCGGTGGTGCGGGTTCAGGCGCCGACTTGATTCTGTCGTCATCTAACCTGCGTAACGGTAAGTTCCTCGCCACCGTTATTAAAGACTCTAAGGAGTTCTAATGCGCATCTTAGGACACAACTTACTGCCGTTCAGTGTGCTCAACTTGGGTTCAGGTTGGGCGTCGAACCTGTCTAACGGGCAGACCGTTAACGTGTTCTTCTTCGATACTGACTTGGCCGCTCAGGGTAACTTCTCGCAGCACCTGTATGACATGCGCAACCTGTTCGATAACGCAGTTGCTGCTACGCGTCTTGTGCTCCGTCCTACAACTGAAGGTCTGTTGCCTCTCTTAGATCAACAGGAAGGTTGGAAAGCGCGTTCTGGTCATGTATACGAGATCAAGAACGGTGCAACCATTCACTACCCATCAAAGGCGCGTCCTGTCGGGTATAACGGTGCGTCTGCTGTGCAGATTAACACTGCATACCTTACGAGTAACGACGCAGGCAACAAAGCACTGTGGGGTATCGGTCCTGCTGGCTATCGTCCATGGGATTACGCAGGTGTTCCGCATGATGCACTTATGCCGGGAATCCATCTGTCATCTACTGACCTGACGTATGACTTCGCTATTACTATTGACGGCGTGTTGTCTGACGTTGGTGACGTTAGCTCTGCATGTGCTGGTACGATTGCACCTATCGACGAGCTGGGTATCTTAGGCACTGCTGTTTCGTGGTCAATTGCTGCGAACCAAGAAGGTAACGTGATTGCTACCGCTATTCCGCAGTCTAAGCGCTACCGTTTCATTCAGACCTCTGGTACTCGTCGTGTGCTGCCTGTTACTGCTTCTGATGTTGGCCGTAACGCTGCATACAAATCAATTAAGTGGGCTATGGTTCTTATTCAGGACACTAACTACGGTGCTCTTGCTAACGGTAACTACATTCCTACTTACTTTGCCTGTGAAGTTGGTGCTATAGGTAGCGGCAAGCCTATCGAGTTGATGACCACATCTCTCGGCCCAGGTGAGTTCGCTGCGGTTGCCCAGCTTCGTCTGTCTACCGAGGTATAACATGGATTACAAGCTCTTTGGTACTTCTGCTGTGCCTCAGTTAGCGCGTCTGTTTGCTCAATCAACTGCGGACGATAAGTCTTGCTACTTGGTTAAGCTGAATGCAGGTTACGTCGAAGCAGACTTAAACAAGTGCCTGAACTTCCAGCCTCAGACTGGTGCAGGTTATATGTTTGACGCGGCGCTTGCTGCTTCTACTGGCATCTGCACTGTGATCGCTAAAGGCACAAACTGCGTCCGCACAATCGACCGTAAGAAGATTACAGTGTCTGACTGTGCTCTTACTGCTACGGCTGAGGGTGTACCTACGCATCTAATTCTCGGTGGCATTCTGCCTGTGTGCTTGACCGTAGGAACGGATGTGACTCTGCTCTATCCTGACCTGAACGTTAAGTACGACCCGAACGGATATAAGACGCAGATTTCTATCCTGTCGTTTAACATTCCTCTTGCTAACATGTGGGTTGAGAACTCGCTCGCTACGTGGCTGCCGGGAAATGAAGTAACTGCGTTCGATGCCAACGCGTTCAATACTGGTTCGTTCTTTGATTACATCGGCAACCAATATGGCATGTCTGGTGACGTTAAGCCTGTGGCTAATGGCATCAACATGGGCACCACCGGTGTGCTGCAATACAATAACAGCAACATCGTTGACGTAAGCAAGTCATTCACCATTGAGTGTGACTATGCTCAAACGTCGGACACGGACTTTGCTGAATGGCAGCCTTTGCGTTACTATGCGACTCTGACCAACCGCAGCATCTTAGCGTTTGACCGCACCACAGAGAAAGCCTTTGTAGTGCGAAACAACGTTGGCGATAGCGGTACAACGAAAGTCGTGCGTGACATGGCTCCGTATGCTGCGTTAAAAACTACCGTGCCTGTCCGCTTCAAGTACGTGTATGATGCAGTTACTGGTACGCACACTATCTACATTGACGGCACTCAGGTTGATACCTTTGTGTACGTGATGAAAATGTCCAACAGCGCTGCGTTCACTGTTACTGGTGGTTACGGTTCTGGTGCGTCGGCCTCATGCACGGCCATCATCGATCACTACAGCATTCGTCAAGGAGTCTACTAATGTTCGTACCAGTTATTGCGTATGACCCAGATCTCTTTGCTGACTACGTGTTCGTTATGTCTCAGCTTGAGATAAGCACTGCATCTCAGCCTGTGAAGCCGACGACCAACGAGAAAGTTTCCGCATTCTCTCAGGAACGTGTTACGTCTTCTCTGTCTGCTTACCTGCCTATCTATACGTGGACGCAGATTCTTAACCAGCGCGTATCTGACGCAGACCAGATTGTTCTCAACGGTCCTGCTGCTACTCAGGTACAGTCGAAGTTTACGCCACGTACTTTCGTGTCGAACCCAGCAGCACCTCGTGTGGATGCCCCTCTTGTCAGTGGTGCGTTCGTAACAGATCAGACGATTGAACCTCTGTACGACAACATTGTGTTCCGTGTGTCTGTTCCTACGCTCGATCTGTCTGACACGAAAGCGAATAATAAATCTGTTGCACCGGTGGTGAGCTAATGAAGATCATTAACACACGCATCATGGCGCAGTCAGTCGTTGGCACAAACGCGAATAACGCAACCATGCTCAATGACCCTAATGCAGGGGCGGGCTGGAATCTGTTTGCGTTTAGTGGTAAGCTGCCTACGTCAAAAGAAGGCTTTGATGCAGCCTTCAACAATAAGTCACTTGCCGATATGTACAATCAGGCAATCGGCTTTGTGCGAAACCCTATTACTGGAATTGAGAATGGCAACGTGATTGCACTTGCTCTCCAATCTCAGTACATCCCCAAAGGGGTATCGTACTATGGGACCGTTGGTACTGCTGCTACTGTGGTATCTCAGCTTATGCCTCACCGTATCACTCGTTCAGGCATTACTGATCGCGACGTCACGTTGATTATGGGATCAGGTAGCGGCACCGTTCCTGCTGCTCGTATGGGTGGAGTTGATATTGACTTTGAGTTCGACACTCCGGTGACTGTGACGCACGTTAAGTACAACACAACTCCTAACTCTATCTTCTCCCTTGTTGCTGTTGATGATCAGGGGCAGGAAGTATCGTTGGGCAACGCGGCTGCTATTGCTGGTGACTCTACGTGTCTGGCTTTATCTGCACCTGTTGCGTCTAAGCGCTACCGCTATAAAAGTTCTACTGCGACCTCTGTTACTGCTATGCGTATTCTGCTTAGTTCTGTAGACACGCCACCAGCCAGCGCCGTGACCTCTCCTTCGTGGGCGGCTCTTGCACACTGTAATACGTTCACGCATGGCGATACTGATTACTCTGACAACATCATGTTTACTGCCGGTGCTGTCGGTACGCAGGGTCCATTCAAGTTGACTGATCAGGTTTATCCTAATCAGAAGAACATGATGTACTGCCCCAAACTTCGCTTCACTCAAAGGAGTAGCTGATGTATATCTCTAAAGCGATGCTCAATATGCGTGGCGATGTTTTGGGTTCATCTGCGGCTGCTGTTGTTGAAGCTCCGTGGCTGCCTAGCTCAGTCACTGCATACAATGCGGCAAATGCGATGCAAGCTGGTGGTACGCATGTCTCTGCTGAGCCTGCTGCCGCGATTGTGTTCTCCTCAGGAGATGCGGTGCCTGATAACACCTGGACTAACCAAGCGCAAGCTCTGTTTAGCCTGAACTCTCTGCGTACTTATCTGGCAGCTAACGTTCCAGGATGCGTGATGGACACTGCTTATGCCTCGACAGGTACTTTGCGTGTTGTCAACGCAGGCAATGGTAAGCGCATGTTTGACCTGAATAGTCTGCTTGGTCGCTTCTCCTATGCGAAGCCTTTCAATCGCATGTATCTGTTCATTAGTCAGACCACCACTACACTCGCTCCTGCAACTGTTGGAGTTGCTACGGTTGTTGAGTTCACAGCTCAGGATCTGATTGCTATGGGTGCGTCTCTCACGGACAATAACGATGGTACGTTCAATCTGAATGGCACTATCATTCTTAACAACATCACATTCAGCTAAGGACGCGCTATGGAACTTTTCCCGTACCAAGCGGCGAACATTGCTTCGGTGTTCTCGCTGGGTCTGTTGTATGACACCGATGTGCCTGCAAATGGTGAGCGTGGTATTCATAGCACCTTCAACGATGCTATTGCCATTCGCTTGTTTCAAAAGCAGCCTGCAAGCACTGCGCCGTTTCGTTGGCAGTTCAACCCAGTAACTGCATCGACGTTTCTCAGCACGAACTTCTATCCTGCGTGGGTAGAGTTTAGCGGCTCTTTGGGCTACGGTGCCGCTATTAATGCGTTGATGCGAATCGTGCCTAAGGTACGACTGCCTGCGCTTGATGCGCGTTTCGCCACTACCGTCAATGCGTACAATGAGAGCGTGGCTGTTACCATTCTCGCGCACAAGATGGGCACGACGCAGACGCAGTTCTCAGTAAACACAGGCAACTATCTGAGTCCTCAATACAGTCTTACCGAGGCAGGTAACTGGCTGATGGCCGAGTATGACTTCGGCGCTGAGATGGAACTTAAAGGACTTGTTGGTGTGAACATAGGTGCCGGTGTTGCTTCACTTATGCCTCTCGGTACTCAAGGCACTGTGCTGCAAGCTCTTATCGGAGATGTCTGGACTGATGCTGTAGATATTTACGCAAACGTTCGTACCAACAGCAACTACTCGCCTGTTGCCTACAGCCTACCTGCGACAATTAAAGCGCAGAAGTGGCGTCTGATCAACAAAACAGTAGCATGGCCATGGTCTACTACAGGGCACTATCCGTTTAGCTTGCAGTTCTACGGCAACTATACAGGAACGAAGCCACGCACATTAGGTAAGTACAAGCATATGTCTATACTGAACCTGATGGCGAATGCGAGCTACGCAAACAGTACGCCGTGGAACTTCAATCTTCCTGCGGTTGCTGCGACTGTTGCCGGTCGTTACTTTGGAATGACACACCTTACTGTCACTGACGATCTCAAGTTAGGTGCCAGTACGGATATCGTTATGCCGGACACAAGCTACAGCATAACGTTCGGTGAAGCACCTGTGCCGACGTTCCGTATTAAGCAAGATGCACTCGTTGGGAGGGGCGTATGATTAGCAATAAAGGTCTTTCGCTTGCTCAGATGAATGCTGCGTTTCCTGCGGTTCAGATCTCCAACGGGCTTTTGCACATAGCGTTATTCAAAGGCACTGCACCTAAGATCAGCAAAGCGCTGGACTTGATGCCTCATGGTGGTGTAGGTAGTGTGCTCAACTGGGCAAGCGTTGTATCAAATCTCGGTCTGCTCCAGACAAACTATCTCGGAGATATGGCCTGCCCTCCAATGACGCCCATAGTTAATGCGGTTGCTCGTACCGTGACTTTGCCGTTTGGGGGTTTATCTTCGACATTGACCGGAGAGGCTGACGGCACGCCTACGTTCTATGTTGCGCGTAGCATTACTTCGAACACTGTGGCCTCGTGGGCTGGCTTTGCATACAATACTGCGATAGCTGGTCCTTTCTGGATAGGCACTGTCGGCGATCAAGGGTCTGATGCGGAACTACAGTTCATTGGTGGTACGATTAAGACGGGTCAGGCTTATCGCTTCCTTGATCTTACCATTCAACTGTAATACTTACGTGGTGGCTTCGGCTGCCACGTCATTAATTTGAACTGTCTTTAAACCAAGGGCATGAATATGAAAATTCTACCGATTTATCAGAACACTCCTCTAGTAGTGTTCGGCGCATTTATGGAAGGGAATCTTCCCGCCACGTTGAACTACGATCTGCAAACCGTTCTGAACAACATGGTAAGCAGCCGTGCGTTCTTGCAGACTCAACTGGGTAACTCCCAACATCAGGCCCTTCCAACAACTGTCTCCAACTATCAGGTATCTCCTGCTCCTGCGTGGACTACAGTTCAGGGCTATCGCGGCAAGCGCGTACTGCCAAAAGTGACGTTCGCCACATACAGCACGGTCTACCAAGATCTAGTAGGTAACCTGTCTCAGTTCGGTTCCCAGCTGGATGTTATCTTTGCCACTATCATGGCCCATCGCTGTGCGTCTACTCAAAACGCAACGCTGACCTCTTGTGCTGCACTGGCTAAGACCGCTTCTATTCCGGCAGTGAAGCAGGCCAATGCTGATGGTTCCTGGACGTTTGCTGAGTATGACTTTGGCGCCGAAGTGGTTATCAACTCTCTCGCTGGATTTACGCAAACAGACAGCTCGAATAACCTGTTTATCAACAGCGCAGCCACTGCATTGTTCTTACAGATGCAGCAAGGCAGTTCGTGGGTAGACGTCACTAACCTGTCTGTTAATCTGCCTGCTACTGCCCTGAACTCAGAGAAGTTCTTCCAGCTTCCAGCTACTGTTCAGGCCCGTCGCTTCCGCATCGTATCGAAAGCTGCGGCAAACCCATTCCCTAACGGCGTCGGTGTATTCGCTCTGCACTTCTACGGTGATTATGCTTCTGGTACTTCGCCGCGTGTTTTGGGCAAGATTCAGCACGCCGTCATGGTACCTTTCGCCTACGGAGCTGTGTGGACAACACCATCCTTCTCCGTCAATCTGGCGGCTATATCATTTGGTCGTTACTTTGCGCACTATGGCGTATCTATCACTGACGATCTGAAACAGGCAGCGAACTACGACCTCGTTATTAACGACGCCACTGTTTACCCTGCGCAGGAACAGGCTATTAGCTCGTTCACTGTAACTTATAAACCTGTCGCAACTGAGGTATACTAACATGCGCGTTTCTAAAGCCTACAACACACTACAGTCTCAGATTGCTATCTGCACTCGTATGCTGCCGGGTGCATCTGTTGGCGGCAACTTGACTCACCTTGCTTTGTTCTCAGGTACTCCGCCAACTGATGAACAACTACAGGCTCTGTTGACGACTGCGAGCACTCAAACTACGTGGTCGGCCGCTGCCATTTCTGCATTCGCAACCACAGCAAACTTCTTAGGCAACGTATCTCTTGGTACGTTCACTCCTACCATGGACTACGATAACAACGTACTGAATCTGCCACTGAGCAGCCAGCCTAACGTTTTCAACATCGCTGCTTCTGGTACGCCTACGTGGTTCATGCTGCGTCAGTGTTCTGCTGGTACGACCATTGATACGTGGTCAGGCTTTACTACAGGCACTAACCTGTATAACTGCATCGTCGGTACTGTTGGTGACGAGAACTCTACTGCTGATATGAAAATCCTGGGCGGTGCTGTTGTTGCTGGTCAGCCTCTGCGTGTTGCTGATATGCGTATCAAACTCTAAGGAGGCATTATGTTAGTCTCTGAAAAACAAGCGCTCTACCAGCTACTGCAAACTGTAGGCACTTCTACAAACGCAAGTGGCTGGGCAGCGTTCTTTCGAAACGGTAGTAGCAACAACGTTCCTAAGACGTTGGTTGACCTTGTCGCTTCGTCTCGTGCTGCCGTGGAGATCAAGTACCAGACTCAGGTCGCCGATGCTAACGGTATCTTATGCCGTCAGTACAGCAAGGCACGCAGTCTTATGCCGATTGGCGGCTACGGTCAGGGTCGTGTTACAATTGACCCGACTACCAAACAGCCTATCCAGACGTATGCGGTGTTCCCAGAATACTCTCGCTATACTCCAAGCGCAGGATGGAGTAAGACACCGCAGCAGGTGCTGGCCAACGTTGCTGCTTGTTCTGACGTAACTGTTGGTATTGCTCCTGCGTGGGATGCGAACGACACAGTGGAATACGACTACGGCCGTACTCTACGCTTCCGTTCGTTCTTTATTCCAAATGCGAACGTAATCAATGCTGGTAACATTCGCCTTGAGTATCAAGACCCGACAACTCTGGCCTGGACGCGTATCACTGTCACTACAGGCATGAATGATGGTCTGAATATTCTGGCGCGTAAGTTACGCTTGAGCATGAACGGTACGTCTACTACGAACCAGTTGTCATTCACTCCGTATGTCGAGAAAGGCAGTGACTTTGTTGTTGCTGCTCTGACGCACGTTGTGCTTGTACCACTGACGGGAAGTGTGCCGAGTACAACTCAAGCCTACCTAGGCTCTACAACTGAGGACTACTTCGGCATGGTGCTGGATGTAGGTACCGATATTACACTGGGTACGACTTCTATTGGCGAGTATGGCATGATGGCTGTTTCTGATCTTACCATTCGTATAGCTGACAACTTTGTGGAGGGTGCGTAATGAGAATGCTTCCTGCTACAGCGAATGCGATGATGCGCAGTGCATACAACGGTCTTGTTGGAACTTCGGTACCTACCTCGTTCACCACAACTACCAACTCAATTCTGTTTTATACTGGCACGATGCCTACTAAAGCAGAAGTGCAAGCAATGCTTGCAGAGGCCACTCAGTTGGCAGGCAACAGCGCAGTGTACACGCGCATCGGGCCTCTGTTGAATGCCCGCGTTGCTGACTATGTTGGTGGTGTTACAGGCAACAAGGCTGCTATATCACTGCTTGCCAATAACGTGCCTGTGCTGCTTGCGTCTGCGATGAACATGCGCCTTGCTGTCTCGTACAGCGATAACCGTTCGAGTTATTTCCTGAAAGACGCTACGCCTACTTGGTGTATTGTTGTCGGTGCGTACTCAAACACGATCAACTTGCAGACAGGCAACAACGATGCAGGCGCTGCATTTCTTGCTGTGTGTAGTGTTGGCAGCGAGGTGTCGAATGCAGACTTACGCCTGGTTGGGGGTAAAGTGTATGCAAACAACACCACGCCTACTGACCAGTCCAAGGCTGTTATCGTGAACGACCTCGTTTTGAAATTCGCATGATAATTTATGCGAGTAGATAATAAGAGGATGGTATCATGCAACTAACAGTAGCAATGTCGGCCAAGCAGTATATCAGCGAGAGCGCGGACAAATCGCTTTTGCAGACCGAGTACAATGCAACGTTCAATGGCCTGTGCGCTAAGTATGGCGTACAGCAACCGTTTGAGCTTGACGATGATCGTGCGAGAGAGTTCTTCTCTGAACTTTCTTCAACGTGGAAAGCGCGTAAGCGCGAACTGTATCAAGATGGTCAGATTACCTCTGACCATCTTTGATCTATAGGGAGGGCTTCGGCTCTCCCTTTCTTTTGTCAAATAGGGAGTATTGCAACATGGGTGATGTAATATCACAAATGCCGACAATCCAAATCGTAGCCTTCTTTCTTTCATACGTCGGCGGTGTCTTGATGAACTACGTGGTCAAGACTAAGCGAGAAGGCTTAAACTGGAAGGAGTACTGGACGCTGAATCCAATCTCCTCCGTCGCCGCAGTGTTCGTGTCTACCGGTATGTTCATTGGCTTGCTGATGAATGGTCAGACCGACCATCTTACCTACTTCTCCCTTGCGTTTACTGTTGAGAACCTTGTCAACATGCAGACGACTAAAGCAGAGAAGCAGGAGACAGATAAAGAATAGTGGAGAGCGTGATTATGTCTAAGGCTATTGAAGTGTTTATGAAATACTGGAAGGTTTTCGCATCTGTTGTTGTGCTCGTCGTAACGGCGCTGTTGTTCCGTCGCCCAAAGGCAAGCCCATCGACTACTACAGGTGAGCAGAAAGCCGCTGACAATACGCGTGAGGCAGCAATCGAGAACCAAGTTCAAGACAGCAAGACTGTTAACGATGCGGTGAAAGATCTGAATACGCGGAAGCCTGAGACTGACGTTAAGCCTCCAAGTAAAGATGACAGCATGGACGAGCTGGTGGACAGGTACAATAAGCTATGAAAATAATCACGTTACTCCTGTGCTTGCTAGTGACTGGTTGCAGTTCGTTATCTGGGATTGATGCAACCAAGAAAACAACCATGCAAGATATTCAGCAGATCAACAAAGTTGAGTGGGAAAAGGAAGCCGTTCCTGCCAAGCCTACTGTCACTATCAAAGTGGTAGAAGACAAGAAGGTTGCAGTGCTTGATAACAAGGGAATGGTTGATTTGATTAATCTGTATCAGGCAGGGAAAGACCGCACCGAGGAACGAAACAAGTTACTCGATGTGCTCAATCTGACCATTGATGAACGCAACAAGCTATTGCGTTTGGCTCAAGCCGAAGAGGTGAGAGCGAATGGACTATCCGATGATTTGGCAGCAGAGCGTAAGGCACGTATTGAAGATCAGAAGTCTGCGGATTTTCAATTGTGGTTGACACGCATTGCAGCAGCTATCGGCATAGGTTTAGCGCTATAACGAAAAAGGGCGACTCTCAATCACGAGGGCCGCCCTTTTTGCTTTCTACAGCAGATTACAGTTGGTCGCGCAGCATCTGCGTCAGGCCGTCGATACGAATCACCAGATACTCCAGCATTTCGTCAACGGCGCGAACGACGTCCAGAGACGCCAGCTCACCCAGACCTACATTCAACCCGCCGATTTCTTCCGGCATCTCACCCAGCAGACGAATACCAGCTTCGCTAATGTCAGCCTGAATGTTGTTGTACACGGTCATAATGTCCAGCGCCAGATCACGCACGGATTCGTCACCGCGACGCAGCAGGTTACCGGTCTGAGCACGACGTGCCATATCGCCTTCGGGGAAGACAAGACCCATCAGGTACTGTGTCAGAGTAATAACCGGTGCGGCGTGGTAGCCAACAACTTTCAACGGAGCCTGAGTACGCGACTGAGTATACGAACCGTGCAGCAGCGCAGCCATAGACTTAACGTAGTAGTAAGGCTCCACCAGCTCGTCTTCTGCCTGAATGCGCATACAGTCTTCGTCTTCATGAAGACCTTCTGCAAGGTCCATGACGCGCGAACGAACATCAGCAACACACGCATTGTCGATAGCGCCGAACTCATACAAAGCCAGCGTCAGATGCGCAAGGCTGTCCATCAGGTTAACAGAACGACGAGCTACGCGCTGGCCGACCGGGACGTCCTGCTCTGAGCCGCTTTCCAGAGAATACGGAATCAGAGGGTCAGCGCCGACAGGACATGGTCCCGGACCAACAGGACCGGTAGGACCGTCAGCTAAACCGTAGCCAGTACGCAGAGTAGAGTTACGTGCTGAGGCACGATCAGTACCGACAGTATCGACGTGCTGGAAAGATTCAGTCTGGCCACGAGCCGGACGAACAGCGGCTGCGTTCAGTTTGCTAACACGCTTGGCGTCCCACTCTTTGTGCTCCTGCTGTTCTGCGTCAGTCAGATAACGACGCTGGAACTTACCCTTAGCGCCGCGTTCAACGATGTACGGCTTACGGTCTTCGTCAAACTTAACAGATTTGAAGTCGATCATTGCCCGTTAACTCCCAACAGGTTGGTCATCAGGTCTGCATTAACGCGATGCAGAGTAGTGACGGTGTCGTCGATGTGATCGGCCAGATTGCACAGGCAGCCGTGAACGCTATCGTTCACCTGAGCAGCACGGCAGTCAGCAGGACCTTCAACGCCAACCAGAGACAGATTGACACGATTGGCCAGGCTCTGAATACTCAGCAGACGCGAGATGGCTGCCTGTGCGTCACCGTAAATACTGCGGCCGAACTGCGTTTTATGAATAGCGCCCTGGGTTTCTTTTTCAGTGTCACAATCTTCGCCGATTTCTTCTTCGTCGTCGCCGTGAACGGACGAGAACAGAACGTTGTTAGCGAAACGCATCGCGCCGTTGAGTTCTTCGTTGATAACACGCAGCACGTTATCGTGGGCAGCGCTCGCCAGATCTTCGCCTTTCGAAGGAGCCGGTTCGTACAGGCCCAGGCGCTGCAACGTTTCAGATAACTCAGAAGTGGCGTAACGCAGGCTGTCCGCGCGGCTGTAGATTTGCGCAGCGAGAGACACGCCAGAGACAGGCAGCACAGAGGTAGATGCAGCGGATGCGACATGCGCAGAAGTTTGGGTGCCGTTGTAGATCGGAGCAGTAACACGTCTACCCGCGCTGCCGCCAGATTTAGCGGACTTAGCAGAATTGTCCACAACGCCCGCACGTTCTTTAGAAGCCATGCTTGTTTCCTTATGTTAGTTGAAAGATAGTCTGAATAAGATAGAGTAACTTTAGCAGTTAGTATTTACAGATTTACTAACTTGCGATAGGTACGGAGATGATTCTGCGTCAGGCCGTGATTCCACGGACGCGACACGAACTTGAAGATTGGCGTCATATCGAACATATTGGCGGTCCCAGCTGTATGGCGATCCGGGTCGACCATAACTACCGTACCACCACTGAACAACAGACGTGCCTTGGAGTTCTTTGTGCTTTCGCCTGTGGCGTAATACTTCTCAAAGACAACATCCGCAACTTCCTGACGCTGCTTAGATTGAACGTAGCCTTCAACTACGCCCATGAAGTCACGCATTGTCAGCGCAGCGTCGATGTTTACGATCCACGCGTCCGGCATACGCAAATCAGTTTTACCCGTAACTGTATCATGGTTGATTATGAACGCACGGAGCTTGCGCAGCGGCGCGTAGAACATATCTTGCTCCGCTTTGGTTGTAAGCTCCTTCGCCAGGTCCTGATACGTGCTGTTTGGATCAGCCATCATTTGACCGAACGTATACGCCAGAGGGTGTCTGTTTTCATACGTGTACTTAGGAGTATAAGTCCAGACTCCATTGAGTATATCAATACCCAGCTCTTTGGTGTTACGCAGCACCACATTGCTCTGCCGATGCAGATCGAGTGTGCTGTCCAGAATCTCAATACTACCATCAAGAATCTGTTTGTAGATCAGATCGCCGCTATCAGGCAATGGGCTGCCGATGTTGATTTTTGCTAATGGACTCACCATTTACTTTACCCTCTGCTACGAGTTTATTGATTTCTGTGCGTAGTCTACGACACAATGACTTGGCCGTGTTGTGCTTTGGCAGTAGTTCGTCCATGCCGTTGACGTCCATCCAAACTGCCTGACGACGATAAATATCGTGGCAGATGCACGAACGACTAATGCCCTGAATGCGACGACGACCAAGACGTTTCGGTCCGTAGTAAACAGTTTCGACTAGCCCAGCAGCCGTACCTTCAACGGGGTCAACAACCATCTTGTGGACGATTGTCTCCGTTGTGATCAACCAGTCTTTCAAGTCCATAAGAACTCCCCTCAGCAAGGACAGCATCTACAACACGACTGATACATTGGCCTGCTGGTGTCTTTTCATTATTAAGCACATCGAGAAAGACTCCCGTGCGCGTCGATACCGCAAGAATGCAAACAGCAGACAGCGGCAGAGATAGTGGATTTTTGGTCAAATGAATCGTTTGCTTTTATAGTCCCAGCCGACTTCACGGTAGAACGTCCAGAGGTCTTCGTGTATCTGCTTTGGAAGATTGATGAATGTAGGAGACATTCTCAAACGCATCATGCGTCGATCAGACTCCACGAGATGTTCCCATTCGTGCTTACGTTGAAGCCAGAAGCGACGAACTGCTGGGTCTTTCTTGCAGGCAAGGCACATACGCTTATCGAACGCGTCAATGCTTACCAGAGCCTGATAATCACTCTGCTCAGGGCTTGCCTCTGGCCGAAAGACATGGACGCGCAGTGGTACGTTGTCCACATACTCAATCGCATATGTTTCGTTTTTCATCGGCCGCGGCCTTTGAAATTCTGACGCTGCGACTTGGCATTAAATCGTTGATTGCCTGAATGACGACCCACACGATTATGCTTGTGTCGTACAGCGTCGAGATTCGGGTCACGCTCTTTGCGCTCGCGTGGAGTATCAAGTTCAAAGAAGCCAGTGTGTTCAGCACGGCGCATAGCTTTATCGCCAATAGCTTTGGCCATATCAATCAGACCTGCTTCACTCACTTCGTACCCAGCTTCAAGCGCAAGATGCCGCGCAAGTGCTGTGTCGTGACCGTTAAGCACCAACACGATTCGTTTGTCACGCGCAACAGAAGACAGATGCGCCATAGATTTAATTGTTTTGCCGCCCACCTGAGTTTTATCGCTATCGATCATCAACGCAAGCATGACGACGAATCGCGGCTCAAGGGTTTCACCAGGCTCAAACACGGCATCAGGCAATTCACCTTCGTGCTGCTCACGTATTGGGTTGATGACTTCCCAGCCTTGAGGAAGATACGGCTCAATGAGCTGAAAGGTCAGAGTGTACGCAGTCGGGTCTTCCTGATGGTTGTGCGCAATACGAGCCGCTTCAATATACGCACGTCCCCGCCAATAAGCCTCAACGTCCTTCGCTGTTAGTTCAAGCGCGTGACCAGCAACGTTCTGCATCCTGTGCTCCTTCAACACGAATCTCCATAGGCACCACGCTATCTGCAACGATAGCTTCTGAGTTTTCACCGACAAAGAACACATCGTCTTTACGGCGAATCAGACGCCACACACGAACCGGTTCGAGGTTCAGTGCCAGACGCAGATTTTCAGGAAGAGGCTGACCGACAGTTGCAGCATACGTTTTGGTGTCACCCACTTCGTATACGGCGAACGTTACTTCTTTGCTTTCTTCCACCATAGGCAAGTTTTTATTGATGCCCTTCATGAAAAGAATGCTTTTATGAAAGCGGCGTTCGGTGAAAGCAACTTCATCTTCCACGTTCTCAAACAGATAAACTGCATGTGCGGCCATGATGTTTCCTCATGTGAATGGTCAGGCGATGCGCAAGCAGTTGCTCGTAACGCTGCAAGTTCATGTTGCGCATATCGCGGAGTGTGTTGTTTGCGACTGTAAGGACGTCGCTGTCTTCGCAGATGGGAGCAACAATATAGCCATCATCCCATTTGACCAGCGCTGACCACTCGATCTCCTTACGAGTGATCTTGTCGCACTTCATTGCAACGCGCAGGTTACGTTTGCGATAACCCCACCAGCTTGTTTCACTGACGGCAACAACGGCTGTGGCGTGTTTGTTTCGAACTTCCATGTTCTCTACCAGTACGCTGCGAGTTTTAAACGGCGGCAGTTTCAGTTCCATACGCATCTCCGATACGCAGAGTACAGCCATTGTGTTCGTTGGCTTCTACCAGCGCGTTGTGGAAGTGAATCAACAGTTCTTCCGGACACTCACGTTCGAGTTGCTGCATGTAATCCAGACAGTAGATGCGGTGCCCGTCAGACATGCCGTTGTATACAGACGACAGTAGGTTCAACGTTGCGTTGCGCACGTCAGACTGAGCGCGAGTGAACAGACGCACGAGGAAGAACTTCTCGGCGATGTAACGCGCTGCATACGACGGGTCCAGATCGTACACGTCTTTGCAGTTGTCATACACGTCACCGCACTTGAGCGTTTGCGCCTGATGACTGGAGGTCAGTAGCTTGGAGATATTACCCCAGTACTTCTGAACGCGAGAAGTGCCTGCCGGATAGACGCCGTTAGTAACTTCCCGAACGAGGTCAGCAACAGGTGTACCGACAGTGAGTTCCAAAGCGCTATAGCCGACGTCGGTATCTTCGAGAACATCGTGACAGATTGCGCCTGCTTCGATCAGCTCACCAACGTTAAACTGAGACAGCCACTGTGCAACACGCAGTGGGTGATTGATGTACGGTTCGTTATTGTACTTGCGTACCTGACCAGAGTGTGCCTGTGTAGCAACGAGACGAGCAATGTTAGTAAGCATAAGATACCCACGGATAAAGGTTATGAAGATCACCACGCTTATATTCGATTTGTGCGCAGTTGTTGATGATACGAATTTCGTAGAACGTTTTGCTTGGAGGCGGCTCAGGAATAAGACCGAAGCCATAACCACGCGTATCGTCATAGCAGTAGAGATCATCTTCGCCACGAACGATGCCGATGACTTCATCACGATGATCGATATACGGCTCCAACCAGTTGATGAAACCTACCAGACGATCCGTGCCTGAGCTACGTCGCGTGAAGTTGGCGCAGGTGCGGATATACGGCACGACGCCGGAGCCGTGAATGAAGTTACTCTCGTAGTAAATACCTGCGATTGAATCCAGACCACAACCCAACGCAGCACTAACGTCAACACCGAGATTCAAAAACGCGTCGAAGCGGTGCGGATGCTTGTGCCACGCTTTCAACATGCTCATAACTTCTTTAGGCGTATCGGCCTTTAAGCGGATGTTCCACTCAACAACGAAAGAGTAACTCATTATTCATCCTCGTCTTCTAAATCGAAAGGTTCAACATTACCAGACTCAATCGCGTAGCCCATGTGCCGTGCAATCTTATCGTACTTAGCCAACGCAGTGCAGGTATCGGGGATAAACTCGAACTCACCGCCTGAGTTATCACGCAGAAACAGGAGGGCGCCTTCGAGATCATGCAGTTCAGCAATCAGGCGGTCAATGTTCTTAACGCGCTTTGGGTCATTCGGGTCAAATGAGTTAAACCCGAAGTGCATGATCTTGTGGCACTCTTTTGCGATCTCGGTAGCTTCTTCTGCCACCTTAGAAAGAGCGTACTGCGTTTGAGTCATGGCCATGCCAAGTTCCTTATTCTAGGTATATGTGGTATACGCTATATTTACAGATTTAGCATAGCGCGTGTTTCGTTGACCACACTCATGGTATCAAGCATTGCCTGCCTGTGTTTGATCAGCTCCTGCTCTAAACGAACAAGGCTGGTTTTCAGGTTACGCAGTTTGTGCCTGCCTGCTGGTGCGGGATAGAAGCGAACCTTCTCAGTACAGGATGCCAGCTCGAAATAGATGTTGGCTTCTTTGTCAGTGACGTAGTGGCAGAACGCCACACTGCCTGTAGCGCCTGTCTCAATAGGATTCAGCCACTCACGACAATGACCTATGTTGGTCGTACCAAGCAGACCATTGAACGCATTTAGACACTCAATGATCTTGTCCAGTTTGTCGATGTATAACTGGTCGCAGTTATTGCGCACACACTCGGTAACATCGAGTGTATGAATCACCATGTGAGAAGCGCCCCATGCAACAGCGAACTGGCCGTAAGCTCTGCCGCTGAATGCACTGATATACACTTCCCAATTCATAGCCTTCATCGACGGGCTACTTCCGAGAAACTTTCTTCCTACCTTTCTTGCTATTGGCTTTGTTTGCTGCACGTCGGCGCTTCCTGTAAGTGGCTTTTATACGCTCCCATTTACAGTTTGCATTGTACGCCCACTCAGCCGCTCTAGCTAACGCATCTCCGTGACAGCGTTTGGGACTACACCAACAGCCAAGACGTTTACCATAGAGTTCAAGCAAATGACCTATGCGTATCTCACCACTGTAGATTTTTAACCACAGATCTATCTCATGTCCATCGCACACACGGTCACGTTCGGCCACAGTCTCTTTGGTCATATAGAACTTGTTGCCCCACTTCGTTTCCCGGTCAATACGAACATCATAGTCCTTATTGCCGTTACGCATACTGACTACGCGGGTCTTAGGTGCAAACGGTAACATAACGCTCCTTAAACGCGAAAAGGGCAGCCGTCAGGCCACCCTTGATTTACTTGCCTCGCATCTGTTTTACAACTTCATAGTCATCAACAGTAGGCGAGTATCCATAGAGAAACACAACAGTAGCAACTGGTGCCAATCCTGCGACGTACACGTTTTGTCCTCTGATCGTCATGTGCCGAACAAAGTACACGTCTTTACGATCTTCATTTACCAGTTGAGCGGGCAGAACTTTGCCTCCATGAACAACCAGTATGGGCCTCATCGTGGAGACAAGATCACATTACCGCCTACGACACAGTACGGTGTGTTAAAGAAACTGAGAGCGCCTTTGCAACGAACAGGCTCGGTAGCACGACAGTCTTTCAGTTGCAGACCAACAGGCCCGAAGAAGAACGGGTCGTCAGATTGCGTTGTCGTACCGCACAGAGTAGCATAGCCCACGATAGCTCCCAGCTCGAACTCATGCTTCTCAGGCAGCTTGATGTTCAGGCCGTCGCAGATCTCTTTGGCCACACGCATGTCGTCGTCACTAGGACGTTTCGAACTTGCATGAATGAGAAAGCGTCCGCGTTTCTTTGTGTCCCACGTACGGTTCTCAATCTTCTTGTGACCTTTGGTAATCAGCCAAGCCCAAGGTTGACGAATAGACAGTGCTTTCATCAGACGTTCTCCCCTTCCTTGAGCATACGATAGGACTGAGGCAACTCTTCTGGTGTTTCGAAGATGCGATCAACCATAGCAGCCGAATCCCAGCCGTCAGACAGTGCGTGATACTTCAAACGCAGTTGATTGTCAGACGACACACCAGTGATGATAATCGGATAGATTACCTTGTGCTGGTGGTCAACGAGGAAGCGTACAGGCTCGCGCTGGGAACTAAGGCGACGTGCTTTCTTCACCAGCCGACGACGTTCGGCTTTACCCAAACGCTCGTTAGTCAACATCTGCTCAAACGGTGCGCGTAGATGTGGATTAAAGTGCCGTGCATGTTTTTCGAGTTCTTTCACGGATTTTCCAAAGAAGTTAGGCCCGCAGTCGCGTTCACCGCACTCTGCGTATTGTACGAGAGTGCGGTACATATCTACATCCAGCACCACAATCTTTTCGTTTGAGTTACGTTCCATATTTTTCTCGGTATATGTTGTTCGTGTTCTTAGTTTACAGAATCTGCCTTTGGTGCTGCGAACGCCTTGCCGTCAAAGTCCACTTCGCTATGCAGATACTTACTGCGCATCGCATCACGCCAGTTGCTAATGCCTGTGTGCGCTTCGTATGGCGTCATGATTTTACCGTTGTGGACGTTCAATCGGTTCTCATAGCCTAATGCGCGTGTGCGAACGTACTCGACAGCTTCGGCCGTCTGAGGCAAGTCAGCACCGCACCAATCGTAAACGTCAGTACAGGCGCGCATCATTGCTTCGTGCTGACGGAGTTTACGCTTGTTTGATTCAGAGATAAGCATCAAGCCTATCCAGTTCATTAGACGTTTAATCACAGGAACCACCTCCGCTGTAACCAGAATCAGAACCGCCCTCGTATGAGGGGCTTGGGTCAGGGTCGCTATGTCGATAGCTCGGCGTATGATCTACGCGACAGTTATCATCGTGCGAACGACTTGGTGTGGGTGCAACGTAGGTCTGCTGCATCATCACAGCCAGCATTAAATCGTCTGTCTGAGCGCGACTAGAAGAAGCATGATTCACTGTCATACCGCGACGAGGTTGACCGTTGAAGTTCTTGCGTTCAGGCATAGGCGTCGGCTTAGTCTGATAGCGTTTCTTCGGCGGCTCTACGGTAACCGTGACGCGCTCTTTCTTACGCACAGGCTGATGACCAGTGTGCAATACGCGGCGCAGATGTTCGTCATCTCGACGAATCTGGTCACTTAGGTCATCCAGCTTTTCTTCAAAGCTCTTTTTGACCGGTGGTGTTTTCTTCTTCCGCCAGAACAAAGCTAATAGACGTTTTAGCATTGTCGTTCCCTCTAAGTATTTGATTGGCCAAACGCGAGTCACTGATCACAATGTCAACTGCCAGAACATTGTTGTCAATCAGCGCTTGTGTGTTGATAGTGCTGTCGCACACGATACTAAATCCATCACTACGCATATTGCGCGTGATAGCTCGGATAACGCCACCAGCAATGTCACGAGTACGGCTAAGTACCATTTCATCACTCATAACGATATCCTTCGTTTCTTCATCGAGGCGGCCCTTGATGAAATTCCGAATTTCGTACATATCATCTTTCATGCTATCCTCCTGTCTGATATTTACAGATTATAGATACAAAAATGGGCGGCCGAAGCCACCCTTATTTTCATAGGTTCTGTAGATGTTGACTGACGCGCAACATCTTATTTGGATTTTCCACCAGCGTCAGATATTTACCTGGGACACACGAGGACGTAGGAATAAAATCTCCATCTTCGCCTACAGTGAATGTCAGAAGGGATTCACCTCTAATTGAGTCAACTTGCAGCGCTGCCCAAGTCGGCACCACGGTTTCATCCTCTTCTGTTGAGTCCAGATAAACTGGAATCTCTCTAACGGTCCCTAGAGGAATATATCCAGCATCACCATTCTGAAATTTATCTACAGGTGCATAGCTTGTTTTGTAATACTCAGTTTCGTAGTAGACTCCCTGAATTGCTCTATTGGCAAGAAAGATCCCTGCAGGCAGATCTGCGACTTTAGACTGTGCCCACACTGCGGGGGCTATACGAAAATTCAAGTTGACCGCAGTCTTATTTAGCTTGATACCACGAAGAACAGAATAGCTATTTATAGTGTTCGTTCGAGTTATGGTGCGATTCGGATCGGGCTTGAACGTTCTGGTGAAATAACAACTGACGCTTGCACTCACCTCAGCCTTCAACTCACCTGTTTTAGAAGAAATGAGCATCAGATCTTGAGGAAGTCCGTAACCATCACTATCCCAGGTGAATGGTGTGGCTTTACTGGACGGCAGTCTTATTCGACTTCCGTACTTGATGCCAAGACTGGAATTGCTTGTATCAAAATCTACCAGAGTTGTATAGTTAGTTGCGGCCAGAGGTGTTGTTTGTGCTGATTGTGTAAGAACACCTCCAGTCGCAGGATAATGTTTTCCGTCACGCACACCTTGAACTTGTCCTGTGGTATACACACTGCCAACAAGACTTGCTATTACTCCTCTGCATTGAACGGCGTACTGAGTCCAATCTCTTACTGCGAGCCTTGGGTCTACAGACGCATCGAATAACAGCAGCCGTGCTTTTGCCGAAGCCAGAACGTCTGCTGGCAGCCCTAATGTATTTGCTATTGCGAATTGCATGGACGTCGTACCTCGAACGAAGGAATGTCCAATAAAATTACACATAAAAACAAAAATGGGCAGCCGTAGCTACCCATCAGTTAGTTATTCAGAACGAGGTACATTGCTTTTGTTTTCTGCGTTGCTGTCCAAGCGGCCCGAGGTAATAGGGTTACGCCAACCACCAACAGGTTTCAGAAAGATTGAGTCAACGCTATGCAGCGAGTCACCCACCAAACGGCCATACGTTGTCGAAGTGTCGATACGAATGGAACCATCTTCGTAGTGCTTGCGCTGAATGCTCACGTCATACAGCACTTTGCCTTCTTCGTAGCGCACACCAGTGATCATAACAGGAATGTTGAATGGGTCAAACCCGATTTCCAGACCAGACCAATTGATTTGCACCAGTTCGCCCATCTTAAACTCAGCGTGGCCAATCTTGCTGTAGTCTGTGCGTTCGAACATACCGACGTGACCGATATGCGGAACATACTGAGAGTTAGTGATTGCACGAAGATCGTCTGCGATAAAACCATCAACAGGGCGTCCTTCATGGCGATATGCTTTAGGTGAAGAAGCAGGACCATCATTCACAAACAGCGACAAGCGATAGCGCACTTGAGGCCCGTAGAACAGAACGCCTTCAACTACACCGTAAGGCAGTTCGCAGTCTGCAAAGTTATCGAGAGACAGAACAGCCATTTCACCGATTGCGAACGCGCTGGTATACGAAGTGTGTTTCTTGGACATAGTACATACCTTTTAGGTAGAGGGTGCAGTCACGTCTGTGCCGCACACCGATATGCCGATTACTCGGCGGGATATTGACAATGCTTCTTGATGAAGCGCTGCCATTTGATTTCGATGTGAGTGATGATAGCGGCAGATACCATGCCTATTCTTTCACACCACTCAGATGAAACATCCAGTGTCGATAATGAGTACGCTACCAGAATCCATGTAGCGAGGAATATTATCGGGTAGCGTATCATTTTACTTGCCGACCATCACCATCAGTTTGGTGGTATCGTCGTGCAGGGTGAACAGGTTGTTGCCCAGCACTGCGTCGTCAACGTTGTAGTTTTCATCGCAGAAGATTGGCACAACGTTGCGCCCTACATAGTCAACGTCAGAGTCAGCGCCCACTAGCAGCGTCTTGCCCCAGAGTTCTTCTTTGTCAGTATCGAGTACCTGACATGCAACGCCAGTAGGCTGCACCAGATAGAACACGTAAGCAATTTCGTCAAGGTTCGACTTGAACGTGTTCACCAGATGACAGGTGATGCCGTGCTTTTGGCCGAGTTGGGTGATGCGACTGAACACGCTGCCATTACCTTCAAGCACTTTGGCTTGCTTGCGGTAGTTAAGTGTAGGCAGCACGTCGCGGTCCTGTTCATCTTCTAGCAGAATACGGCCGTTGTACTCAAAGAAGATGCGGTGCATGAAGTTATGCAGTTGCGTGGAGTTACTCGCACTGAGTTTGATCTTGTATTTAGAACAAACAAGTTGTCCATCCTGTACATGAGCAACCATCATTGCACGAACTAAACAATAAGACATTTCAATTCTCCCGGACGTCCTTGTCCTAATTGATCACGACTTGAATACCGCGAAGTCCTTCAGGAAGAAAAACCACAGACAGAATAGCGTGAGGATGATCCCAATCACGATACCAAAACCCAATACTACGTAGAACATAGACGCCCTTACTTAAAGATTTCGCCAGGCTTCTTCTTACGCTTCTTAGCATAAGGCAGCAGGACGTGTTCGATAAGAGCTTTCGACGCAGCCTGTGTCATTGCCGGAACACAGATACGACCGAGTCGCTCCCACTGTTCTTCAAACTTACCTTTCAGCTTATAGTCTGACGGCAGGCCAGAAACAACTTTTAGTTCGTCGATGGTCAACTTACGACGATGACCTTTGTTGTCTTCAACGAACCCAGCAGACGAGAAACGGGCTGTCTCATACGCGATAGCATCAGCCGCAGTGATTGTCGGCATCGGTCCGTTCATCGCAGGAAGATACGTGATGATATCCTTCTTCGTGGACTTATATCGCTGAATGTGAGGCAGTGCGTCTGCAAGGAAGGCCATCGTATCGCAGGGCACTACGTCAGGCACAGCAGCCTGATTGCTCTTATAACCGAGAGCGTGTGCTACGTCTTTGCGTACACCCATAAAGATGATACGTTCACGGGACTGAGGCACACCAAGCCACGCAGCATTAAGCAGCGGCGCTCGAACGTAATAACCAATCTCGTCAAACGTTCGCATGATCTCAAGGAAGTAGCCTTTCGAGGCACCCTTAACAAGACCACTAACGTTTTCCGCAGTGAACACTTTCGGCATCATGCCTTTCAGCATACGGCAGTACTGATCGAACAGGTCATCAACCTGCTGATACTTGTTATCGCTGTACTTAACTTCTTTGCCCCAGCCTTCTTCTTTCACGCCAGCAGTAGAGAAGCCTTTGCAGTTGTGAACAACAACACCGTTCGCCACATACGTTTCGTCCACTTCAACAGAGAAGTTATAGACGTCACAGGTTGCTTGATACGCGAGGTTCTCAATCACTTCTGTCCAGAGATGCGGGTCTTCTTTGCTAAACTCGTGGAAGAAGTTGTGCTCGTCCTGCAGGAACAGGTAGCCAATGTGCTCACGCGCACTGTTTCGTTCGCGGGGCGTTAACGAACTACCGAAATACAGGTCGCCCCAAGTCAGTCCGTCGAACAGAGGACGATTGAATGCAGAGCAGCACAGGTAATTCAGTTCAAGCAGGAAGCGCTTGCTTGCAGAAGTGATAGCAATGCCTGTGCCCATAGCAGTCACATAATCCATGCCAGCACAGCCCAGAATGAATTGCTGTTTCAGTTCCGCGTTGATGTGGAACAACATGGCAGGCAGACGACGAGAGAACGTGTTGTTGCCGTGACTGATAAAGCGACGCAGAAACTGCACCAGCTCAACATCAATCACAGTACGGAACGTTTTACGTTGCGCTGTCATTGTTTCGATGCGATTCAGGCTACTGAGTTTAAGCGCGTCAAACGCCTGCTCAATCATCGCGTTTTCAATACTGGTATGCGATTCGAAGCTAACTGCTTCAATGCCACCGATAGTTTCGATTGAACCACGATCACACCAGTGACCTACCATCCACCAGAACTCAGGAATGCTTACCCACTGACGAATCATCTTCGGCAATTGATTCATCTGATTGTGGTACACATCAGCAGTCTGGTCAGGCGTAACACGAGGTGTACCGAGCAGATCGCCTTCCTGCACGTCTTTAGCATCACACCAGAATGGTTCAGAGTAACCGCCCGCAGCAAGTGGACGTCTGATAAAGAACGGGTGCTCAGGCGTTGCTTTGTTGCTACTGATCAGTGTTTCGATTTTGTGCATCGTGCCGACGTAAGGTCGCACCATCGTGTCGTACACGGGATGATACTGCCCGACACTGGTCATTGCTCTATCGCCGACGTTCATGTCCGAAATGAACTTCATGCCGTCTGCTGTATGAATGATCGTGTCTTCGGTAAAGCAAGGAGGACTACCGTCAAGTAAATCCAGTTCGCCTTTGTTTAGACCAGCGAAGCGCAACAGCTTGCCTGGGTCTAAGCGGCGAATGTCATGAGGCAGCACTTTAGTTGTCGGATGGTTCGCTTCGTAGGACTCTCGTGCTGAGTCAACAAACTCGTTGCTCAACACAATGTCGATACCGGCCATCTTGTGACCGGTCGAAGACCCACCGCAACCTGCGAAGAAACTCATACCACGCCAGGGTTTATCCAGCTTGTTGATTTCCTTCATCGTAGGCGGCTTGATGATCATATTATCCCTCGAACTTGAATCCACAACGCGGGCAGGTGCAGTTCAGAGCTTCACCCACATCATCAGGGTTGTACTCATTGAACTTACCGGTACTGCCGTTCATCTGGCCAGTTGTCTTGCCCGCACGTTTCTCGTCCTGAACAACAGCCTGAACTTTCAGCTTGGCTTGCAGACCGCGAATCTCTAACGGGTCAAGGCCAAGCAACTGCGGCTTGATTGTGTTGAGGTCGAGTTGCTCAACCAGCTTGGCGAGTTTCTTGTTATCGAACTCACCGCCGTGGGCGTTCGCCGCGATGTTTGCAGCGTACTCTGCTTTCTTATCGGTCCAGTTCACGATACGCAGAGGAATGCTGATCACCTTATCAGACTTCTTCGGATGCGTTGCGTGAATATAACCCAGGCCGATAGTGCCGTGCTTATCAACAGACTTCTGGACCTCGATACGAGTCTTCCAGCCTTCGATTGACTTCAAGCGCTGGTGGCCTGAGATCAACACACCAGATTTGATGTTGTTGTTGAACACGATACCAGACAAGTCGCCGAAGCTACCCAAAGAACCTTCGAGTGCTTTCAGGCGACTGTCTGTAATGAAACGCGGGTTATACGCTGCGCCTTTTAATTGATTGACGGAGCTGAGTTTATTCAACTCAAACTTTAGCCCATCATTCTTTTTCTTCTTTCCGTCCTTTGTTTTGATAGCAGTTTTTGCCATTGTCGTATCTCTTATCGGTTGCTCTTTCTCTGTCTTTACAGATTCAGTAATAGTAGTGGCGAGGAGTGGTCTGCCATTCGACTTGAACTTTGCCGAACTCGATCACCCTTCTGTCCAGCTTAATTACCATTTTCAAACCTGAGACTGAGCATTTCTTAATGTCGATACCACCGCCAGAGTCTTTCGCCCTGAACGTAACAGTACCTCTGTCCATCGCGTTCATCTGAGCTACAGTGAACTCGAACGTGCATTCATCGCTGCCGATGTTTACGTCGTTCTCAACCAAGTTCACTGTATTGCCTAAGAAGCCTGTGTGCGGGACTTTAGGTGCGCCCAGATATTGAAACGGGTGGAAATCTTTCTTTGGATCGTAGTTCATGTCGGCTCTCCTGTTAGACAATCAAATTACTGACAGGAGGCCGAAGCCCGTCAGACGAAGCGAGACAGAGCGCGATGATAATCACCGCCGCGATAGTTTTGGTACGCGTGGTATTCTTCCGGGAAATACTGCGCGAAGTTAAACGTCACGTTGAAGTTCTTGCCGCTCGAATCGCAGACCAGTTCAGGGAAGTGGCCGTGAACAGCGAGGTGCATGAACTCGCTAACGTCTACGTGGCTGCGCATGAAGTTGCCGTCTTTGCCAACGAACGTATACGCATACTCGTCCTCAGAGCCAGGGCTATCGGAGCCAAACGTGATGAATGCAGCCAGCAGATCGTTCTCACGCGCGACTTCCATCAGTTGTTTGTTGTGCTCGATCAGCCACCAGCGCACACCTTTCTCCGAGATGTGTGTATCGTTGAACGTTATCTGATTGTCGAGCGAGTACCCGATAGTCAGGTTACGCCCCAGCATTAACCAGTAGCGGAACATGCCCCAAAGGTCATACGAGTTTTTAGTGTTCGCATCGTACATTTGACCTTTGCCTTTCAGCACCATGTGATCGATGTTAAGACGAGGAATCTCACGCATACGATCAAACAGCCATTCGACGAATGTGTCGAAGTCTTTGTGCAGATTAGGCAGATGCCCTTTAACGATGTGCGCGTGAACAATAGCGTCCGCGGAGGGTGCAGGTGCGTTGTCGCCCATCCAGAACTGATACTCGCGCGTTTGGCAGATAGCCATATCGAAGTTGGCGTAGATGTGGCTCATGTCCGGCAGACAAATGTGAACGCTGTCCTGTTCGTGATACACATCTACATCAGTCAGACGCAAATCAAACAAACAGAGTTCGTCATGATGACCTACGTCAGGCTTCGGATGATCACCAAAGTCGATTACCATATCACGCACATATTCACCGCCGGCTGGTGGCGTGTGTGAGATGCCTGCACTTGGGATATACTTTAGTAAACGCATTAGCGTACTCCGTGATCGATAAGACGACGCATCTCCGCCAGTTGTTCTTCTGGCGTCATCGTTGAGTTTAAGATAGTACGCAGAGCATTATGCGGGATAGTACGCTTCTGCGACGTGGCCAGGTTCTTCAGGAAGCGCAACGCCATTGCACCTGTCTGCACTGCTTCGATCTGCATATTAACGATCAGCTTGTCGTCACCAGTTTCATCGAACGACACACAATCACGCAGTAACTCACCCGCTTCTTCTACGAGAATGGAGCCTGCATGAATTGCTTCTTCTGGCCATTCCGGATGCTCAACTTCCGCATCACGCAGTTCATTCAGCATGAGTTCAATCGCTGCCTGCTCACGGCCATGAGACGAACGCTGGAAGATTTCCATGTTATCCCGACAATGCTTTTTCGTCCACGCCGGGTATTCGTTGCCCTCGAACTCACCATCTACATGTTGCAGCAGGAAACAGTTGTGTGGCAAATGATAGATGCAACGCGCTTTCATATCGAGAATGTTGTCTGAGTCACCACTTACAGGGCTCGGCACAACAATGTCCAGCAGCTCAATACCGCGACGAGGAATGTCACTTGCATTTTCGCAATAGCCGACATACAGGTAAGAAGAAACGTGCTTGATCAGAAGAATGTTGTTGTTCACTTGGTGACCCGTCCTTTGACTGCCTGTGCTGGTGCATAATCGAGAAGCTGGAACCATTCAGCATTGGCGTTATCAAGCAACTCTTCCGGCGTCAGGCCAAGAATGTCGTCGCTGATTTCCAGCATAGGATAGACAACAGGTTCGCCAGTGCGTTTCATGTTGTCTGCGAGAACTGCCCACTGCTCACTTTGCTTTTTGAACGCTTCGAAGTGGTGAGTGTACAGATGCGTGTTGGTAGTATTCAGCGTAAAGCTGCCGACGTTCATGCCTGCCCACTTCGCGATCATTTGGTGCATGGCGCTGTAGCCGATGATGTTGAACGGTCTGCCCAGAAGCGTGTCGTTGGAACGCATGGTCACCGTGATGTGCAGCGAGTCTTCGGCAGGCGCCATCTGACGTGCTTCCATCTGAGCCGTTTCATACAGCGTAGGCTTAGTCACATTGAACTCAAACTCAGTGTGGCACGGCGGCAGACCCTGCATGTTGAGATACGCTGGATTGTATGCCTGAACACGGATGCGACGTGAGCGACTGCGATTCATTACCTGACGCAGAGCATCAGCAAACTGATCGATTGTACCTTCGTAGCACACACGGCCGTCAGCCATTTCCGTTTCAGTGTAACCAGCGGCCTTCATGCGATTGATCTCTTTGGAGATACGCTCGATTTCAGCATCGCTAATCTGACGCTCCTTCATCGACTCAATAGTCGGGAAGGTTTTGATATCAGGCCACATGCGCCACATCAGACCGTAGATAGGACCGCACTCGCCATCTTCGTCCGCCCACTCGTTCCAGATTTTGGAATTGAGACTGCCGATATTTGTTTCACCGCGAGCCATCCAGCACATTTCATCAACGGCTGCGAACCAGTTCTTACGCGCAGATAGCAACGCAGGGAAAGCGATCAGCGTGTTGGTCAATTGAAAGCCAATACCGATCAGAGTGCGCCACGTGTCTTCGGTACGACCGGGATCTGTTTCGTCAGTACCGTGCATCAGAATTGCATTGCCGAGATTGATGTACTGTTCATCCACGCAATGCAGAGAATACAGTTCGTACTGATTGGGATCGCGCAGATCGAGAGGTTGATTGTTCATTAAGAGTTCCGGCTGTCTTTATGATGGACGATAGGATGAAGACCAAAAGCGAGAGCTTCCTTTTGATTGTTGCTTGCTTCGTATTTGGGGCGGTCGAAATGAGGATGCCACTCGTACACCTCATTGTCTTCTGCGAGATAGAGCTTATCTCCGAGATCGAGGCCCTGTACGTTAGGCACGGTAATGACATGCGTGCCATTGGCCAGATACACACGCTCACCGAACTGCTTATCGTTTTCGATGATTGTGTCGCGGCGCACAACAAAGAAGGGCTTGTTGTTGCCGAAGATCTTTTTCAGCAGTTCACAGGTCTGCTCGTTAAAGCGGATTGCTGGTGTCATTGTTTAATCTCATTATAGCGGTAACGTAACACATAGGCAGGCATCTCTACATAACGCCCACCATTCCTTTGCACAAACACTGACGGCGTGAACTTATCATTCGGGCTATTCGAATAAAAGTCCACACGACACGTCATGAATGGAAACCACTTGTGACGGAAGAGTGTATTCTTCTTCGGATCCCAGCCGTCTGCGAATGCCTTACGAGACAGACGCAGAGTACGACGCTCACGCCATTCAGTATAGATAAAGAATGCAATGATAAGCGTCGTAGGCACAAATGCAGACGCAGGACTGTCCCAGAAAGGGCTTGCCCAGATTGATCTCAGAATGTCCATTACTACTCCACGAGATAGATGTGAGTGAATACGGAATCGTCTATACTTATGTTTGGATCATACTCTAATTCCCACTCTTTACCTGTGAACACCGCCTGTTGCGCACGATACATCATATCCCTGAGATAGATGTTGTGCTCGACGAGAACGGTGTCTGGCAGGAACCAAATGCGGCGACGAACGTTTTTCTCCAGCAGAGTCGTAAAGCCTTTAGATACAAGCTCGACGTTGAACTGCGTGTTGCGCGTGTCAAAGAGTCTGACAGTAACTTGTAGCTGGAACTTGTGCTTGCCTATGCGGTAGGCAGGGCGTCTAAATATCAGCATATCTTTATCGGAGCCGGCCTGAGCAAACTCCGCAAGAATATCAATCAGGTCCTGCTCAATACGCGGCTGCATTTCATTGCAGGCATTACGGAACTCATGCTGTTTGCTGATCACAGCTCGACGCTTGCTGCGCCTAATGTCTCTCGACTTCTGCTGGAGGTCCATCATGCGTCATCCTCTGGTGGAGCTTCTGCACCTTTACCTTGAGTCTTCATGTACTCTGCGATGATGGTGCTGTCTTCTGGGCGAGATTTCAGCTCCAGAGATTCAGACTCACCGAAGCATTGAAGTGTTCGCAGATTGATAAAGCCTGCCGAGATTGGATCGATACGCTGGTGATAGCGATTCTCTCGAAAACCGTTGGACATACCGTAGCCGCGCATTTCGTCTGACATATCAGAGTGCATGATATGCGTCGGGAATATCACAGGCAAGTAAACGCCGTCGTCACGCTCTTTGGTGCGCGTACGGACGAACATCACGTATTTAAACACAAGAGCTGGTTGTTCCATCGAAGGACACCTCTTTGCGATAGATGAAAATGAATTGCGAAAGCAACATTGCTGTCTGCTTTTCATTTACAGTAAATACGACGACTGGATGCGCCTCACCTAGAGCCAGCACCATATCAATGTGCGCACGACGTTGAGACACGACTTGAGGTGCATGACCCTGCTTCACCAGTTCTGGTGGTGTTGCATGAACCGTACCCTCAAACCAAATCTCACCTTCACGAGGGATAAGGATGCGAGTGTTGGCTTTCATTTGCAAACCCATGAGCGTTGTAGTGAAGTGTTCTTCATTTTTGCCGCGACTAACGTGCGTGAACTTGTGACAGAACTCACTGAACGGTCTGCTATAGATCTGCTTGAAGTCATTCGTGTAGATGACGTTGATTTCCCAGCCCGCCTTAGACGTACCCGTGTTGGTAAGACAAAGCACGGTGTAAGGCCGGCCGGACTTCAAATGAATCCAGACATTACCGCTGTCAAGACGCCCGCAATTGTAGTGCTCTTGCGCTTTGACCAGATGACGATCGTGGTCACGTTTGTTTAGAAAATAGCGCCACACTATGTAGCAGAGTATGATCGCAGGAATTGCTTTCAACATATCAATCAACATGGTCATTCCTTAGGTATTTGAAGGGTGTCGAACACAGACAAGTCAGTGCCTTGACGAATAGCATCAGCGATGATCGAGATGCGCATATCTGTCTGAGGCGTAGATCCCTGCACCAGACGCTTGCGGTGGAAATACTGATAGGTCATGTACAGTGCTTCGAGCATAACAGGGCCAGCCGCTGCCAGCAGAACGTTCGCCTTACAATTATCTTCGCAGAACTGGTAAGACATATCAGTGCTATCGAACCCGCTCTGCATAGTACCGAGATGCGTCCACCAGTAACGTTGGCCTTCGCGCTTCTCACGTAGTTCATAGATGCCATTACCGTACGTGCCGTCTTTAACGTTCACGTAGCGTTGAGCGCGAGAGTGTTTGAGATCTTTGAACGGAGGCACTTGGTCTTCGTTCTCAGGCACGTCGATGATTTGCACCAACGTGTATTCGAATTTCTTACTGCCCTGACAATCACAGCTGGACACTTTGCCGATGTGGACATACTTGCAGTGTTTGCAGCGATAGGCTGTTTGCATCGTTTTTATCCTCAAACGAAAAATGGGGCACTAGGCCCCATGAATTAGATTTTGCAGGCGCCGCCTTCACAACCTTCATCAGATGCTGCTGCATCAACACCGTTCGGTGCTACTGCATCTGGGTCCAGACCAGGGATTGCGTCCAGATCCATTTCTTCTGATTGAGTTGCTACGTTAGGTTGGCTCATTGTTTTTCTCGTCGTACAGTTGTTGGATTTTCTGACCCATCTCATTCAAGCCAGTCACAGCAACAAGGCTCGCGCGGCGTGTCAGGATAGGGTCGTTCAAGACGCCACTAAGAGTAGCATCATCAAAGCCCAGAATGTTCATCAGCATTGCCAGACGAACACTACCGAGTGTTGATTTAGTTTCAGCGCTACCTTCATGCGACAGCTTGTTTACCAGCGAAGCGCTCAGGTCCTGGAACGCATTGTGAACCAGACGCTCAGTTTCGTCGATGTGGTTCGTCAACAACTCATAACGAATCGCATCGGGAATTTGCAGATGAAGCAAAGCCAGACCGACAGTCAGCTTACGGCGTTTCTCGTCAGACAGTTTAGCCACAAAGTCTGCGGCATCTTCGTCTGATACGAGATTCATAAAATCACTCGGCAGGCCAAGCGCGTTGTAGCTCTCCATCGAGGCTTGTTTAATCTCATTACTCATTGCTGTTACCTCAGCGTTGTTTACGGCGCGCTTTCTTCTGGGCGCGTGTACGGGCACGGAGTTTCTTACGAGCAGGTGCAGACGTCGCAGCACGGTCACGGCGCTCGGCAGACCATGAATCTTTCGGAACTATACGCAAAGCACGACCACACGCAGGCACTGGACCTGTATCAGATTGCAGGTAGTGCTGAGGCAGATGATTTGGAATAAATGGAGCTTCGTCGATGTAACTCAACTGCGTTTCTGGCTCAACGAACTGACCGCCACCAGGAGCAGGGATAACGCCAAGCTGCTCACCACTAAGACCGAATGCAACGGCAGCCATAGCAAGCGACAGGTCTTCTGTCTTCACATCACCTAGATGAATATCAGTTTGCAGCATACGTTTCCCTGGTATTACGTCAACTTTAATGCGGCCGTCACGAGGCAGATTGTCGGACATGCGTGGATAGCGTTGAACTACACCACGAACTACACCAGATGAATGTTCAAACGTACCAGCTACACGTTCTTCGAGTTTGGAAAAATCCATGTCACCGAACTTCTGCTGATGTTCATGACGACGCGCCTCTTCGTGCTGGGCCCTCAACACGGGATCAGATTCAATCATCTGCACCAGACGCTCCAGCGACTTTTGTTGCTGTCTATCGAACTCGCGGAACGCTTGGTCCTGTTGCTCTTTAGTTAGCGGGTGGCATTTAAAACCTGATTCGAATTTGTTTTCCATGTTGAGAGCCTCTCAGTTATTGGTCTTAGTTAGACACTGGTGTTGTTGCGATTACTTCTTTCATGCGCTCGATGCCACGAAGCATACGGAGTTCTACCGACTTCATGTCGAGGCAGAACATCTTGATCTTCGATGCGTCGAGATGTTCAGTCAGACGATACTCACGCGCATATACGACAGTCTTAACGCCTTCGGCTTCGAGATCAGCCAAGCAGTTAGGACACGGCGAATCGGTACAGAACAGAATGTCCTTCTCGTCAGCCCACATGCTGTATTCTTCCATGCGATTGAGGCAGTTCACCTCCGCATGAATAACAGTGTCGAGCGAGAGCGTTAGGTCATCGTTCTCCATAACGTTGCTTTCACCTGGCTGCGTACCGTTCACACCGCTACTGATGACAGTCGGGAAGCCGTGATGAAAGTGAACGAGCATAGCGGCAGTGGCACGACGTTTGGACTTCGATGAACCGGCGAGCGTAAACACACTAGCCATAATGTGTTCAGCCTGATCGAGATTCATCGGTAATTCGTTTAAGGGACAGCGCACGTTTTCTCCTCAGCTTTCTGCTTTTCAATGTTGAGCAACCAGTTGAGGTAGGCGAGCCTTAGATTACGACCTTTTCCCTCAACTGGCTTATCAGCGCTCTTGTTACTGATCTTTACAGATTTCTTGGTATGAGAGACAGACAGCTTGAGTGAGTCAATCTTGCCTGCCATGCCTGCATCTTGTGGGATAGCCGCATGTTTCTCACCAAGACACTTGCCTGATGCGTCAAACAGGAACTGGCAATCATCACAAATACCGTTATGCCATTCCCAGCGAACAGTCCAACCACGAAGCGCCCACACCTGCTGCATGATTTCTTCGGCTTCTTTGTGGACCTGCTCATAATACTGGCGTAGTTCATCGGAACTTGGATTATCACTGAGCTGGTGATACATACACCTTCTCCTGGAGCACATTGAAGTTATAGAGCTTCGCGTCCACTTTAGACTCACGCAGTTCTTCGACACGCTCGGCTCGAAGCACTGCCCACGTAAACACGGCCGTCTTCAAGTCGGGTCCGACAATGCGCGCACCACGACTGCGAGCAAAGTTATCCACGGACAACGTTCGGTAGATTGGATTGCGCGACCACACGTTGTACTGCCACACAATCTTATCTTCTTCGCCCGGACGTGGTTTATGTTTAGGGTCAACAGTGCGTTCAACACACAAGCCGTAACGTTCAATCACCAGCAGAATATTCTCTGCCGACTCAGGACGCCATTCACGCACCAGACCCATAGGGTTACCTTCAGGGTCAACGTAACAGGCAGACTGGCCGCTGCTCACCACAGTCAAGCCGAGCGCCTTTACCAGACGCCCACGCAGATCAACTAAGACGGAGTTTTCCATCAATCACCTCTGCTGTATCAAAACCACGAAGAGTTGTGAAGCTGCTGTTTTCACGGAACACAACAAAGTCACCCGGCTTGAGTTCAACATCGTTGTCGTGGTCACGCACACTCAGCACCAAATAGTCGTAACCACCAACAGCGGAATCTTCGACACTGTTTGGGAACAGCGTATCGGCAATACGAGTGCGCACAAAGTGCGGTGCTTCTCGCGCTTCGCCGTCAAAGTAAACAATATCGAAAATCGGGCCGTCTTCGTAGCCGTCACGCAGTTGTTCGATGAAACGCATTTTCAGTACAGCGATGATGTTACGCACTTTTGCCTCCGAACTGCTCAGGGAATTTGTGGTACAGATAGCGTGACAGCATGTGGCGCAGACGATGAATTGTGAACGCGTGGTTGTAGTACCAGTTAACACATTGACGGCGACGTGTTTCGATTGGCGCATTCGTCAGCGCTCGCCACTCACCGTTCCAGACGTACTGAATTTCGTTATGCACACGCAGCGTAAGCAGCACAGGTTCAACGTCACACAGGACAGCCGCCTGACGACGATACGTGGGCACATCGAGTAAGTCTGATTCTTCTGCAGGACGAGTCAGATATTGTAACAGTTCACGACTGAACATGTTGGTATCGTGGCGATCAATCCACGGCGATACGCCGGACTCCTCGAGGAACGCTTCACGGAATTCCTGCATCATCAGGTCAAAGCCGTAGATAAGCGCTTCGAACACAACGGCGGCATTTCGGCGGCAGCGGTCAGCAGATTCGAACAGGTCGAAACTACGGCGATTAATCACAGGACCAGTAGTAGACAGGCGTTGAATCATGTCAATATTCTGGTCGTCGTCGAGAATGCGCGTGTCCCAGAAGTTCGCGTCGATGTTAGCACCGAGACGTTTCATGTCCAGCGCATAAGCCATCAGCTTTGCAGATTCTTCTCGGAATTGAAAACCGTTAACGATATGAACAGGCATATCGAGGGGATTTTGTTCTTGTTCCACGTTACTCTCCTAACAGGCTATGAATTTGAACGTACACGCTGTCTTTATCTTTGTTGTAATCAGCGCTTACATTAACGTCGCGGTTATTGGACAGATGGGCACTGCCTTTCCAGTACCCGTCATACTGCTCTTCCATGTTGTACGCACGGACGCAGGTGATGTTGTTGGATTGCAGTGAGTCAATCGTATCGAGCACACGACACACATCCTGTTCCACCAGCTGGTGGTTGTCACGGTTGCCTGCGAGATAACTACTGCCGAATGAGAGAATGCACAGAATCATCCACGCATAGAAGATGTTGCGATTCTTCTTTTGCGTAAGAGTGTCGCGCTTCCACAGATAAACAGGAATGAACAACAGCCAGCCCCACGACGGAGCGGTGTTGCCTGACTCCATGATATTGCGTACATCGAGAATGACCGCTACGGTATACAGCGCGAAGACGACGAACATCGGCCAGACTGCATCGTAGGCAAACAGGAAGTCACTTGCGATTGCAAACACAGCGCCCACGAAAAGCAGAGCGAGCGGCCAACGGTCGTACTCTTCCAGATCGAAATACTTAGACAGGAACTCTTTCATTTTATATCCTTGCTGTGTGTAGTCAAAAGATTGTTATGTTATTGTTTTACAGATTAACGCTTGCCGCAATACTTCTGGTAGAGTTCGTCGGCACGTTGCTCGCAGGCAAAGGTATGGCCAGCTTCACCATTTTGCAGACCAGCGATGTAGCGTTTGCGTTCTTCAATCTGACCGACACGCATCTCAATCTCTTTGATTAGAGTGGCGTCCGTGTAATCAGGGATAGCGCAGCAAATAACGCCGCAGGTATCTTTCGGATCTTTCGACAAGTACCAAGCAGTGGCGTTAATCTTCTCAAGCTCACGAACGATTGAGCCGAGAATACTCCACAACTTCATGTTTGTACCGACTGGTGGTTCCATGATTACCTCAGTAGTTCATTGCCAGAATTTCAACGGTACCGTGCGAGCCGCTCTGGCCGTTGTTCATCGCATAGCTTTTGTTTGGATAGAGCACAGTCGTTGCATGTTTCTTTAGCCAACGCTTCAACAAGTCGTTTGAGAAGTGTCGATGTTCAGTAACGTTGCTCAACATCCACGGCACGCCTAAACGATTCAATTGCTCAAGCGTTGCCAGCAGGTTGCGCTCGTTCGCTTCTGTCCACTTTCCATACTGCATAGCACCTGAGGCAAGATACGGCGGGTCGAAATAGCAGAACGTGTTGCAGTTCAGTTGACTACCAAGACGGCTCAACAACTTACCATACTTCATGTTCGTCAGGTGGACACCCTGCATGTGACTGTGGAACGTAGTGAGTTCGTCTTCCAGTTCGTCGAACTTTCCAATCAGACCGCGATCACCAAAGCCCACGTTGTAGATACCCTGCTGATTAAAGCGCAGCATGTTCGAGTGTGCATGTCGGTGCGCCACGTAATGCAGAATAGCCGTGCGCTTCTTCTGGACAACTTCACGGAACGCATCGTAGTTTTCTTCGTTGCTGTTTGTCAGGCACCAATGTTTTACCAGACGCTTGACTTGACCCAATGTTTTCTTCGGGTCTTGTTCGACAAGCATCTTGACGATTTCAAATACCTGCGGACTCAGTTCGTTGTAGACACGAAATTTCTGAGGCATGTTAGCGCACACAGTAGCGCTGCCTCCAAACACATCGACCATACGTGGACAATCTTGCACAGAAGGTGTGTGCTCCAGAATGAGAGGGATAAGACTTCGCTTATTGCCCTGATAGCGGATTGGACTTATTACTGTCATTATTGTTTTCCGAATTGAGCTTCCAGTAAATCAAGGCGAGCACGTTCTTTGCGGATATACTCACGCACATCTTCTTCGGTCTCCTGCAACAGTTCATCAGGAATACGATTGAGTTGAACGATCTCCTTCAGGAAACTGGTCATAGTAGTGCTGGTGCCTGAACCAGATTGTTTGCACACATGACTAAACGAATGCGCCAAGTCAAAAGGCATACGCACGTTAAGCTGAGCCGACTCAGGACGAGGCGCTGAACGCAAAGACTCGCCGCGAGTGCGAACGACGAATTGAATATATCGACGAACAACGTCAGACAGCTTCACGCCCTGCCGTTCACAGATGTTATGAACGGACTCCAAAGTTTGGCTTGGGACTTTATATGTACGAGCAATAGTCTCAGGTCTCATTTTTATTCTTCTCAGAAGCAGTTATTGGTATCTGAGCTATATTTACAGATTTTAAGCGCTTCCCACTGCTCAAGAAAAAGGTGGTGTTTCTACGCTGCCTACACATGGTTTTATATGCCTTACGCATGGTTATTCGCTATCCCTAATGACTTATTTTACTTGTCTAAGATCAGAAAAGGGCAGCCATTAGGCCACCCTTTGAGTTATTACCAGTCGTAGAACCAATCGTTCATGATCGCCTCCCTATGAGAAGTAAACCCTACACCCACAATGAGGACACTCAGGCTCTTTGACGCGCAGCCGTTTGGTCTTGGTCAAAGGTGCTTTCAGAATGTCGTATGTTTTGAGACAGCGAAAGCACAGTACGATCATTTTGCAACTAACGCACGGACGGCACAGTCTTTCGCTTCGAGAAGTTTACGCAGACCAGCAGACTTCTCAGCGCCGTCGGGCAGATACAGATCCATCTCTTGCGCCAGCAGCGCGAACGGCTTACTGACACGTTGCAGATGGGCAGGCAGATGTGCGTATGCGAAATACTGCATGATCTGATTTTTCGACATTGACGAGTCTGAGCGAATGCAGGCTTCCTCCAGAGTAACCTGAGGCGCGAAGGTATATAGGTCTTCCTTAGCGCGGTCGGCTTCGCCTGCGTTTTGCAACATGTTCCACGCTTTCTCGTCAGCATGAACAACAGTCGCACCGCTGTCTTTCAGCATCGCAGCAATACGACAGTATGCAGCAGACTTACCGCTACCCACATCACCTAGGATGCGAATGATGATCTTGTGTTTGTTTTCCATTTTACTTCCTTACGAATGGTAGAGTTAGGTCGAGAAGTTCCTCGTCAGTAAGTTCATCAAGGTCACGACTAACAGCGCCTAGCCCAAACGTCTGACTAAACTTCTGCCCTGCCGGATCGTTATCGCCGAGACAGACGAACCGAAGACCAAGAAGACGCAACTGACGATAAAGATGGTCACTAACATCAGAACCAAGAACGGACCAAGCGTTAAGTCCAAGACGATGCAATGCACATGCCTTGAACACAGACTCAGTTAAGAATACGGTCGACCCGTTCAGGTTTAATTTCCGATCCCCACACCAACTGCTTGCCGCCGAATGCTCGCGTAAAGTAACGACACGCTTTCGGGTTAGCGTCGTGCTTTGGTGCATCTGGTGTGTAGACCTGTAGACCACGCATCGCTCTGTCAAACGCAAACAGAGGTACGGTCATTTGTGTTTCACTCACCCAGCAATGATAAAAAGAAGGATCGAACCCCCTTGACGCCAGATGCTGATACAAGTTCGTTGTGTTCATGATGTTCTCCACATTCATACTCAGAGAACTGCATTGTGAACAACGACTCAGGGATTACCCATACGGTACCTGCCGGTTTGTCTAACGTCTTTTCAAGATTACGATAGACGACCATAGGTAGAGAGCAATCCTGTCCGTGCGCAGCAATGCAGTCAACAATAAATGGTCTGTCACTAGGTGACTTATAGATATGGCCGACTGTAATGTCACTAATCATACTTGCTCCTCACACGGACAGCCCGTGATTACTTTTTAGGTTCCACTGCTACCCACTGCATTCCGCTCAATCCCTGTTGCAGACGATAGAGCTTGACGCGCTTGCCTTTCGGCGTAACGCCACAGATGAAGTAACCTTTCTTAAAGGTCTTCGGTTTGCCTGTCATTGCCTTTTCGAGACTTTTGATGTTCTCAGCAACAGGGCTTTCGAAGCGTTTGAAGTAGATCGCATACGACACATACTTGCCTGAACCCCACTGGTCGATCTTCTCCAGCAACGCATCGGGATAGCAGGCGATAGGCTCAGACGTTCCCGGCTCGATATAGAAGCAGGTGTTTGCTCCTGTCTTGCCGACGATATACATCTGACCTTTGATTTCAACTGAGTAACGCCAGTCAAACAAAGCGCGAATTTCTGGTTCGTGGTTCGCTTCGGTAGACAGCGCTTTCTTCACTTGCTGTTTTAAAATAGAGAAAAGATTCATGTGTTCCTCAATCCGCCAGTACGTAAAGGTCCATCAACTCTGATGCGGTGATTGCGCCGTACTTGCCGTCTTCGTCTTTCACTGCGTAGTTGCCTACTGCTACGTTAGCCAGAGTTGGGTTACCCTGTTTGTCCGTCACACCAATCTGGACATAACGACCTACAACGTAACCACCTCCGTTGAGAAACTGATTCATCTCCTCAACGTTCTCTCCGTTCCACTGACAGGCTTCAATCACTGGAACTCGTTTTAACTGAAAGCGATTAATCATCGTGCCCTCTCGTTACTGCTACTGGCGATTCTCAATGAACTCTTTCACCAGCCCTGCATAGTTATGATACATGCTGCTACGCACACCGAGTTTGTGTGCTGCAACAATCATGGACGGACTCGACAGGAACTTCGCATGGTTGTTCAGTTCGCTACGCGCTTCGTGTTCATCAAACTCTGAGCCTGCCGCAAATCGCACTGCCTTATCTGCAATAATAAATTCGTGGTCAAGGTCAAAGTGTTTGAGGCGTCCAGCAATACGTCCGAGTTGCCGTTGCTTCTTATAGGTGTTTACAGAAATAGAAGAAGCAACGACAGGCAGAGAACCGCACTTGAAGTCATCGCAGTAAATGATGTTATGGCTTTGGCCGCATTGGTCAATCATGCTACGTGCCACCAGCGAGCCTATGTAACTGCTAATCAGAAATAGGCCACGATATGTGCCAAGCACGTTACCGATATGCTTCTCAATTTCTTCTACGCTAAAGCCCATGGACAGCGAGGCATAAGGTGCGTATGCAGCGCGAATGCGTGGGTTGTTTGGCGCATGAGTACGACAGTTGATTCCAGCGTCACGCAGCTTTTCAGAAACGTAATCACAACCAACACCACCATCAATGATATGAATCATGATTCGATTCCCTGATACTTACGGGCAAGCTCACCGTAAACACCGACGACGCTTTTGTATTTAAGATCAGGATTCATCTCAGGGTCGTCCAGCAGCTTTTCAAAATGCTCTGCGATGCCTGTGTCACCGAGTTGGAAGTTCTGATGGTTGTACACGCGAATACGTTTGAAGTCTTCTTCGAAAGCCATACGGGATGGCTCTTTCTGACGAGGCTTGTTAACGTCTTCCCAGCTTGTGCCGAGAAACGCCTGCAGGATTTCTTCGCTATCCCACGGCTTGATGTTGCGCACACCAGCATCACGCGCCATCACAGGTAAGATACGACCCTGAGTACGATGTGGATTAGCGCGTCCTTCTTTGCGCCATTCGTCCGGACGATCTTTATAGTGAATGCTCGCCTTCTTGCTACTGAGATACATCAGGTCAGCGCCCTGTCCTGTAAACGTCACAGGATTCTTGATGCCATTCTCTGCCGCGTGGTTGCGGACGTGGAAGAAGCTGTAGAGCATCGGCCATGAACATTCAAATTCGTTCTTCTGAATGCAGGCATAACGCTCTGCCATGAGCAGCACATCTTTCTTCAACTTCTCATAGCTGTTAGGAAGAACGACTTCGATCAGCTCAAGATTAAACTCCTGAGCGATAGCTTGTGCAGCACGGAAGTCACGACTGTTAACGCCTTCCATGTGGAAGCTCAGTGTGATTGGCTTGCAACCAGCAGCCAGTGCAGCAAAAAGAATACAGTTTGAATCTACGCCACCACTGAGGAAGACGTAAGGACGTTTAGAGCGAGCCTTTTTTATTTCTGCGATTAGTGACTCGCGTATCATTCGTGCGCAGCGTTCTTGGCGTACATTAGCCATGGTTGTTCCCTCAAAAGCAGTGGGCAGCCGAAGCCACCCACACGGTTACTTGATTGCAATCCAACCTGCGAAGTTCAGGTCACGGTAGAAGCACTCTACGCGGTCGAAGCCAGCTTTACGCAGCAGTTCTTCGTTCCATGCGGCTTTCACAGGAACGAGTACGCCTTCAAGTGACTTACGTTTCGTCGCAATGCTTTCCTGAGAGTAACCGTTATCGCCTTTCATCTGATAGTACGTGCTTACCAGCAGACGGTCGAGGAAGTTATCGTCACCGAGTACTTTCTCAACGAGGATGAACGCGCCGCCTTTCTCCAGGCTGTCGTACACTTTTTCCAGAATGTGCTGACGATGTTCAATCGGCGTAAACTGGAGAGTAAGCACAGACAGAATCAATGAGCATTCGACTTGCCCATCAAAGCGGAACGTATCAACGTCAGTTAGAGAGTCACGTTCCAACTTGGCACCAGCAGCAACCAGTACGTCGTTGGTCATCAGGCGTTCGCGCATGGCAGGAGCGATCTCATACAGGCTGTAGTGATTGCCTGTTTCGCTATCTGCGTCATCGGAGTGCGGGCAGTGATGATAGTTGTACGGACCGAACTCTTTGCAGAACGGCTCAATCGCACGACCGAGGCTTGCACCCAAGTCAACGATAGCAGTACCGGGAGTTACGAACTGACGACCTAAACGATACGTCAGGTCACGCATACGATCATAAGACGGGATTGAGTTTTGCAGCATGTTATCAAACACAGCAGCAACCGGCTCATTGAACTCCCACTTACCTTCAGGCATTGTTGTATCAACGTTGCTCATGATTATGTTTCCGTTATTTGTTTTGACCTGTCGAAATTACCGTTCGCAGAAAATCAGCAAACAAATTTCTCTGCTTCAATTCGAAAAATTGCGTTGGTTTCCAGATCAACAACAGCTACCCGAGGCTCCCGGTTGACGCCGGTTCTCGAATGCGGCTCGTGCATCCAGTCACTGTAGATAGGCATGTTATGCACATGTCCGAGAAGACCCGTGCGCAATGTTTCCATATTCTCTACAGGACGAAAAGCTCCACGATGGTCATCAGGCAGACACAAGAGCTTATCGTGAACAAATGTATTGTTCATAATGAAGATAAGTTTGCCTTCTGTCTTGGCGATTTCGCTAGCCGTCATACCGCTATATTTATTGACGGTATCGTACTCATTGTGTACGAGCTTTTCAATCTGCGTAACTATGTATTCGATTTTCAAAATCTTCTCCTTGGATCGTAGCCTACATGGTGTACTTTCTGCCACCAGCAGTTGTGTACTCATCAGCGGTGCGAGGACGTGCCGGGTCTGCTTTTGTGATCGTTTTATTGAACACGCCACCCAAATCGTTGAACGCACCTTTCTCCACCAGCTTCTTACCCGCAGCCGCAGCATCCGATTTCGCTTTCTCACGCGCTTTCTTTGCGGCAAGAGTGCGAGGGTCATTGTACATAGGCTCTTTGCGGATGTTGAGAATGGACATCATGCGATGCGGATTCGTTTCTGCAATCTTACGAATCTTTTCCATATCACCCTTACGCACGGCCATACGCAGAATAGACTGACCGGTAGAGATTTCAGACGAGGCACCAGCGTGTACCAAACGGCGACGTGCTTCACCCAACCCAAACCACGAATCAGCAGAACGCCACACAGTGTTATCGCCACGGTCTAACAGGCCGAAACGCTTCAATTCAAGAAAGCGATACTGCCAGTCGCCGCCATGCAGATTGATAGCAGCCGCAATATAGATTGGTTGAATGTTGAGAGACAGACCGATCTCCACAGCATTGTATGCGGCAGTACAGAAAGAGCCGACCTGTGAAAGACAAAACTCAAAGTAGCGATCTGAGTCGGCACACAAGTCAGTCTCAGACTTCTTGAGAATGCGAGTGCGCCCGTCTTGCATAAGTCCCTCAAGCATCTCACGCGAAGGTGAGGGCCGAGTATAGTCCAGTCTTTTTAAACGGGCTTCAATTTTCTGTACAGTGATCATGGCACGTACTCCGACAGCTTATCGTGCGTTGTTACGTCCGCCAGAAAATCGCAAGCAATCAGCTTCAAGCGGAAGGTTGTTTTGTCTTTCGGGAATGCGTTAGCATCCAGTGAACGGAACGAACAAGTATAGCGAATGCGATACAGGCCAGAGTCCGTTTGAGCGTACAGGACTTCATTTTCCTGAATCGCTTGAATTACAGGCACCGCCATTCCTGGCTTCACTTCCACCTGCACTGATTTCGTTGCTTGTTCAACAACGACGCTTAAAATTGAGTGTTGGCCACTATCGGTTCCATCTCCGTAAAAGAGCCAATCAAATCCGCGTATTGTATTCATCAATACACCCCAGAGTTATTGAGCGACGCCCCGCACAAAGTTAGTGTTGTAGTTGCGTGGTAGATAGGCATACATATTGAACTGGTGCTTCTCGCAGATAGCGTCCAGAACTGCACATACTTCTTCCCACGAAACCCCGCCTAATCCGCCGTAGAAACGTTGGATTGCAATCTGCCTGTCTGGTGCAATGTTTTCTTTTGCACACTGCTCCAGCAGGTCCTCAAAAGCTCGCGTCAGGAACTTCTCACTGAAACGATTGATGGGCTTGTGAAAACCCTCAGCAGAACCGTTGAGGCCTAGACCGAAGCCACGCGCAATGTGCATGTTAGCCACAAACAGATTGCGACGATGACGAGTGCTAACACGTACCATGTGCGTCTTACCGATTGTCAGTTCGTGCTCATAGTCGATTGAATCGACGTGGCGCACAACTTCGGGGAAGCGACGTGCAATACTCTTTTGGATAGGACTACCGTAAGCACCACGAGCGTTACATTCAACGCCAATAACGCGAAACTTACCTTCAATGAAGTCAGTAACGAGATTGCCCTTCTCAACGGGGATTACTCGAAACTGCTTCGGGGCGTAACCGATTGCAGATAAATCCATTACTTCTCTCCCGAGCTATACATCTTATTGTACAGGCTATTTACAGTTTCAATATCATCCACCAGATTTCCAGTGAAGCTAGAACTGTTTCCTTTCTGAATGCTCCACGTAAGACCGAGAGCGTCAGAGGCAGGATAGCCATTCGGGAGGAAGTTCGCTACCATATCTTGCAGCGTATAGCAGCGAGCGAGATACAGGTACGTCATTGCCATTACTGCGCTACCTGGTGTTTCTGCCATAAGCGCGATATAGATCTTAACGTCTTCACCAATCTTAATGTTGGGGTACAGGTCGGTGTTGAAGCGCTTGCGAATCAGCTCGTACATAACACACGGTTGAGCCAAGTCATCAAGAAACTCGTTGAGTTCACGTTCCGCACTGATGCGCTCTGCATCGTCTTTGGCATCGTTCAGCTTCTTTGCCAGACGCTTGTGAATGCTGAGTACGAGAGCAATGTCACCGGCAGGATTGCGTGTGCCCATCTTAAACGCGACTTTCGCCGCGTCAAACCATTTCTCCAACTGCGTAATCTTTTCCGTCATGCTGTCCTCTACTAGACGTGTAATAGTTGAGGCAGAGCCAAGCGTTTCTTAGTAGCTTTCAACGCTTTTATATCAGGTCTGCCTGGTGCGAACGCTTCGAGTTTACGAGGTAACGTCGGAACGTTGCGGTCGATAGTTACAAGCTCCATTTGCAATTCAATATCCATTGCTGGAATCTGCATGGTCAGTGCTTTCGCCCAACCTGCGTTTGATTTCAGCTTACCACTAAGCAGCGCGTCGCGTATGCCTAACGCACCGCCCCACTTGCGAATAAGCTCGGCAGAAGTCTTCTCGCCAAGTCCAGGAATCCCAGGAACGTTATCGACGCTATCTCCAGAAAGCGCGAGCATATCAACAACTCGGTCCGGCGGAACACCAAAGAAGCCCTGTGCCGTTTTGAGATCGAATCGACGCTCTGGAGCATTCGACTGCGCCTGCATGATAAGCTCCACGTTCTTGTGGTCAACAAGTTGCACGTAGTCTTTATCGCGCGAGTACAGCTTGATAAGATAGTCATGCTTAAAGCGGTCGCTCAACGTACCGACAAGGTCATCGCATTCGTATGGACGTTTCAGCCCAACGTAGTAGCCAGCCATGCTCAGTATCTCACGAGCAAGAGCCATCTGCGGACCAAGCTCTTGGGTCAAAGAACGGTCGCGGTTACCCTTGTAGTCGCTAGACTTCTTGAACACCTGTCGAATGTATTTCTTCTTATGCTCTGAGGCCCATTGCTGGAGAGCACGATAGCGCCACGTTTCGCTACTGCTTGGGTCAAAGCAGAAAGCTATGTAGGAGCCATTAGGATCTTTAGCCGCAATGTCAATCAGGTCTTTCGCCATGTACATAAACTGACGCAGACCATACGTAGGCGTACCATCTTTTGCATACGTAGGACTTTTCTGCGTAGCGAAGTAAGCACGGCACATCCAGTTCGACGCATCAACAATGTGAAGCATCGGCAGCTTGCCGTACTTGATCTTCATCTTCGGCACTGAGCCAGGCGCGGAATTCCTTCCGATACTGGCAAACGATCTACTCATTCTTCCTCCGCGAATACGAGAGAACGGCCTCGACCACGCTCAAGTAACGCACGATGAAACCCTAGGCCGCAACAGAATAAATCAATCGTATCTGTATCAACCTGAGCAATCTTCGTTGTCTGAGCCAGCTCATGCAAATAGCTTTCGCCAGCACAGAAGTAGCGAGAAAGTGGATCGACGACTGCACCACCACGAACGAACTGAAAAACGACCTGACCTGTGAACGTGAGAGTTCTTAGGTCAAGTTGGAGAGCTTGCGAACAGAGTTTGAAGTTGCGCTTAAAGAGGCGTTTCATGGCGTAAGCAGCGCCGGGACCGTCCGTAAACAAAATAATCTGACAATGTTCAGGAGCAGCCGATAGGAGAACTTTCAGACCTTCTTTGTTGGAAGAACGAACGAAAGCTGTATCGAAGGGAGGTACTCGTTTCGGCTGCTTGTAAAAGATGCGATGCCTTGCGTTATTAGGACTTTCGTCCAATGATGTTGTTTCCATTACGTCACCAAGAAGTCGTACAGTGATTCTACTTCCTCATTTTTGAGCGCAGCAAGCAAACTACGTGCTTCGTCGTCTGTCTTGTTGGTAAGGAACTTCGCTGCATAAGCAACGTTGGTATCTGCGAGATTCATGAGGACCCGAAGGTCCTCACGGCAGACGTTAATCGAACTCTTCTTCGTCGGCTTCAATGGAATCATCGTCTTCGTCTTCGTCGTCTTCTTCCATATCTTCGCCGGTCAGCATACAGTTTACGATGGCCAGATTGCCAACGATAACGATGCTGGTGATTACGATCTGCTTCGCTTCTTCACGCTCTGCTTCTTCCAGCAGTTGCGCAACGTCAGCGTAGATCAGTTCGGCTTCTTCGGGGTCTGTCACGTCAGCGACAGTCAGTTCTGACGGCGCAGTAGGCCACGCTTCTTTCAGAACTTCTTCAACCTCTTTTGCCGCGTCCACGGCATCAGGATCGTTATCGTCAGCAGGCTGAACGATGAATACGAAACCTTCTTTCTCACTGATAACGCGATGCGGGAATAATCCACTCACGATGTACTCTCCTGATTTTGGTTGTAGTATACGATGCCCCCGTTGTTTGGGAATAGGGCATCTAATGATAGGCTCTGCATATTTACAGATTCCCGCAGAGTCAGCATACACGTAAAACACCACACCTGTACTTCGAGAGGTGCCGTGTGGTCCGTGATGACCTCCAGCTTAGACTGTCCGTCGATGGAGCCAGTAACAATGTTACACTGAACGGAAGTCATTTCGCCACTGCGATCAATCTTCAAGCCTATCCCGTAATCGGTAAAGATAGGGTGGCGATACACCACCACCTTTTCTTCGCCGTCAATAGAACACGTTGACACGTTGTACATTAACGAAGTCTCGACATTGCACGAAGCTCCTGAGGAGTCGGCTGGAATGATACCTTGCCGTTATCAAGAGGCATCGTTTTGTTGGCTTCATAGTTCTTTGAGGCTTTCCAGATAGCATCATTCGCTTTGCTGTTTGCCACCGACTGACGGAAGACGTGCTTCTTCTTACCAGTCTTACCGATTTCGAAGATTTCAGAACGCTCACCGAAGTCGCGGTTAAGCAGCTTGCGTTGCTCACCACCAAGAACAGCAGACGACAGACCAATGCCCGCGATGTGACGACGGCGACGTTGTAAGTCACGATCAGCAGACATGCTACTGACAGAACTAAAGCTGTCACCATCCCCACCAGCACCAGGCTCAGGCGGAGCAAACTCAGCGTCGATTTCAGACTGACGTTTGCGATAGGCCATCAGCTTACGACGCATTGCGAGGTCTTCATCCTGATCCATAAGAATCTGGTCGAAGTTATACCCGCCAGCAGCAGCGATAGCACGTAACGGAACCGGAACACCCAGCTCAGTCATCGCACGTAAGTTTTCCATCATCGCTTGGTCAACGTCAGGACGCAGTTGCTTAGACCAATGCACGTTCGGAATAAACAGCTTGCTGCCGTCATTCAGTTTGTACATTACTTCGGTCAGGCCGCCTTCCATGAGATTGTTCTTCTTGATGATCTTACCGTTACGCTGAACAGCCAAGCCGTTCATCATACTGATAAGTGGGAAGACTTTCTCGTAGTAGACTTTACGCGTCAGATGATCACGGAACGCTCGCATCGCTTCAACGAAGATAGTCAAGCCAGCAGCACCAGAGTCATAGTTCGCTTCACCGCTGAGGAACGCTTCACTGATACCCATCGCGCGCATTTTGAATTGCGCGGTCTGGTCCCAGATATCCGTAATCTTCCAGAAGTCACCGCCCTGACGGAACTCACTGATGTTCACGCCCAGACGAGTTGTGATGATAGATCCAATCGGGTCACTATCCGCAGACAGAAGAAGGTCGGTCATAAAGTCCATTTCTTCTTGCGACGGTTCCCACTGATCACCATCACCCAGCTGGGCATGTAAGATACCGCGTTGACGACGACCAGACTCAATCAGCGTTCCACGATACAGGTTCTTTTCGATCAGCCAGATTGGCAGCACACGGCGTAACACCGAGATACCTTCACCAAAGCTGAACGTCTTACGCGGAATATAGATTGTGCCGATAGGGTCGAGTTCCATCGTCACGTCGTTCATCAACTTATCAACGAAACCAGAGCCGAGTTCTTTTTTCAGCGCGTCAATACGTTTACCTTCTTTAGCGAAAGCAGACTTCACGTACTGAGGAATGCGCAGCTCGAACATCGGGTCTTGGCTGATAAACGGCAGAGGCGTTACGTCGATGTTGTCGTAACGGTGCGTCATCAGGTCGATGAACTTCTTACGGTCTTTGTTGTAGATCATACTGCCAACAAACGCGCCAGTAACCTGAATATCAGTTGTGATATTCGGCATGCTGGTGGTCAGTGACAGACGCTCGTTCACTTCGTAGTACGGCTCAAGCACACTGTCCTTCGCGCCACTGAAACTCACGTCGGAGAATGGCAGCGTTGAGAACAAGTCTACGTAGGAACCGCAGATTGGGTCGAAGTGGTACATATCGCGGTAGACATTGAATAGCTGTCGGTCGTCAGCATCATAGTCCATACCTTCCATCATCGGCTCTAAGTCGATATCCAGAGGTACAGAACCAATCTGCATGTTACCAGCAGCCATTCCTGCGCCACCCGCAGATTGAGATACGAAGTCTGTATGACGACGTGAACTCTCACTGCGGATCGCTTTGCCTATCTCGCGCGGTAAGGAGGCTGCGCCGAGAGAATTTTGTTTCTTCTTTGCAGGCTCCGAGGGTGCGCCGCCCAATTGACGACGACCAACCTGAATACCCATCGTTACCTCACTCTAAAGGGATTGCGAGACTTACGCGGCAACCGGTGCAGAACATTACGTCCTCACCGGAAAGCAGTTTAGTCGGCACTGTAGTAGAGCTACACTTAGGACAGACGTTAGCAGACGCAACAACAAATGCGCCGCTTGTGCTCTCCACAGAGTTTGCTCCAGACTCTGACTTTACAGAGTTATTGTTTAGCAACGGGTTATAGTGCTTGCTCATGATCTTGTTCCTTGTGATTACTGTACTCTACTAAATTAGCTTATTTACGGCCAATCATTCGGGTACGAGCAGAACCAAGAACTCGACCACCTGTCAGCGCAGGACGTGAGCTTCCGGCAGTGCCTGAGTTAAGACGATGTGCTACGCGGCCCAAGCGATTCGGGTCACGGTTAACAGTCACCTCTGCGGCTTTCGTCAGATACTCGTCATACTCACCACACTCAAAGCCATATACCATGAGTGCCATTGCTCGCCACAGGTCATCTGTTGCGCCTGTGTTCTTGATTACGCTGCGTCCGGTATCTTGTACCGTCTGCAACTGCATGATCAAGTGCTCTGTTGGTTTGTTCTCGAAGCACTGAGGATATTCGTCGCCGTCGTATTTCAATGTGTCAGCAATCGTCTCTGCGTGAACCATGCGAGGCAGACTGATACGACTCGGGTTTGACTCGAACATCGTCTTGACAGTCCACATATCCTGATACTTCAGGCTATACTGGTCGGACTCCTCAATTGAATCCACTTTCAGTTTCGCATCTTGCAGCAGCTTGAGTGACTGCCACTGGTCGGCGAGCATTACGCGAACGTTACGCGCTTTGCACAACGGAATTAGGAGTTCGTCAAATATGAGGGTATAGTTGAGCGGTATGCCTGGCTTCGGTACGATCTCCACAAGACAATCGACACTGATAATCCCTGCATCATCGCGTGACCCTGTGACGAGTGCGAAGCTGTTGTTTGAGAAGCCTGCGTCAATTGCAAGTATCGACGCTTTGGTTGTCGTTGCTGCTTTGACGAGACTGCCATAACGCTGGCGTTCGCCATCTTTGTGTCGAATGATGTGGTGGGTATACGTACACATCGAACGACCTTTCGCACGGATAGCATCTGCGATAAACGTAGGCTGCGTGATGAAAGGGTTTGCAGACAACGGTGCCTCAGCTCCATAATCTCGGGCTGCACCTACAGGGTCACGACGAAACGCTTCTAGCAGGAACTCGGAGTTACGCGGCATGTCTGGGTTCATCTTCCATGTAGGAGCGTGAATCCCAAGCAGCGTCTTCGAACCAACTGACATACGAAGCAGTTCGTTGATTTTATCACGGGCGTGTACAGGGCTACTGATGTTGCAGAAGTAACCTGTGAACGCTTCATCATAACCAGCTTCGACCTGGCGTTTTTCTTTAGCGCGAACGGTTGCAAGTGAACGGTCAAGTGCACCATACACCGCACCAGCACTTACTTTGATCTTCTTCGATTGGGCGTCGTTGTCGAAGTACGCCACTTCGTCGATTACCGCCAGCACACGGGTTCGACCACGAAGAATACGACCATCTGGTCCAGCAGGGTAGATAACAAAGTTACGATGACCGTACAGAACGAACGTGTCACGAATCTTCATCACCTCTATACCATAACGGCGTTCGTGTTTGCGAATCACATCGTGGTATGCTTGGAACCAAGGACTACCCATAATGTAGTTGAAGTATGGAGTCCAGAGTGTATCTGCCGCCTGCTTCTGTGTCAGTGCGACGAACGTGCCGTGCAGTACGGTTGTGTTGTCGATGCTCAGAATGCCTGTAGGCGACTGCGACATAAGCAGCCTGTGCGTCAGATAGGTCGAGATCATTGCTACTACAACGGACTTACCGCTGTTATGATGCAGCATACCGCTGGCTACGAATTGAGGCAGACCTTCCATCTGCAAGTCATACGTTACCTGCGGAGTACCGTCGTCAACTGACATTACTTCGACGTGAACAGAGCGACACTCAGGCTTCTCGGTCAAGTCATACACCAAGCTCCACATACGCGTACCGTGAACGATCTGCGGCATGTGTCCAGCATTGATAAGAATCGACCACACCATTTGAAGTGCGTCAACGTCTTCGGTAACGTACTGCATCTTCTCACCAAGAGGCACACTGCGTTCGGAGATATAACGCAACGCTTCTTCGCGTGTAGACAGTCCAGCATCATAGATACTGACAGGACGTTGAATCTTGCCCCACGAGTTCGTACCGAGTTTAATCTCAATACGCTCACCACCACGCAGCTTAGACACTTTCTTAAAGCCCTGCTCAGTGCGCACGGGGTGCTCATGAGTTGCTTCAATCCACATGCCGTTTGCAAGCGTGACGACTTTGGTGGGTGCTTCATCAGACACATAGACTTGGCTGACGTTCTTGATCTCACGGCCGTTGTGCGCATTGAAGTTACGCTGCGGCTTGTGGAACCCAGGACTGTCGTGTCCAATCATCATGTGACCGATGGGCATGATGCCACGAGAAGTAAGAACAGGAGTTGACGCTATCACACAACGCTGTCCGGCGTTAACCGCCAGTTCGTTATAGAAGTTCATCTCACCGTTACGAATCATCTCAGAACGACGAGCGCCGCAATGAGGGCACACACCATTGTGTAACAGGTGCAGGTGCTTCTCAATCGCGGCTGTAGTTTCTTGTGGCTCATGATTCTCTGTGTACATCCACTGCAAGTTAGGACTACAGCGCACACAAATTTCGCCAAATAGACGAAGGCCAATAAGGGCCTGTTCGAGATACGGGTCTGCTTTCAAGAACTCTGGACTCGTACACCACTCAAGGAAGTGTTTCGCCTTGGGCATTGCACTGTCATCAAACTTCAAGTCACGCGGCACAAGTGTGCGTTGTTCTAAAGCGCCTTCAACGAGATCGACAATGTTGACCTCGCCCTTTTCGAGAAAGCTAATCGCACTCGAACTATTCTCCGACAGAAAATCTTCATCGTCAGAGGAGGCTTTCACGTTTACGTCATCACCAAGCAGCGCATCAAACGCAGCTATTCGTTTTGGACGTATGGTAAAAGCTGGGCCCTTTTTAGGCTTGGCCATTCTCGTTCTGCTTCTTCCTGTGTTCAGTGTAACCGCGCGTTGTTCCTATACCAACGCCTTTAGCAACAAGGTCATCGTTGCCGTGCATCAATCGACGTATCTGGGCGCGTAACGTGTTGGTGCCCGTCTTCGCCTTATGCTCTGCGCGTACATCGTCAAACGATTTGATCAGCCAGTCTTTCAGTACATCACTGCGCACCGACTCTGGTACCGATTGAGACTTTGAGAGCATCACACCGATGATGTTAGCAAGCCCTACGCGCTCGATATAAGGCACAAGCTCGCTATCAATCTCTAGGTCTGTTTTGAGACAGTCTTTCGAGATCGCTTCCACTTCACCGGCCGCAATATCAAACCCAAGTATCGGGCTGAATACCTGATGCAGCAAATAGTCACGGAAGGTCTTAGCGTGTTCATCGACGCTATCCAACGTACCGTCAATTACTTCACTTTCGACGGTGAAGACGTTTTCTGGACCAACGTGGTTTTTGTTCTTACGGGCTCTGACTTCATTGAGTCGAGGCTTGATAAGAAGTCGGGACTCAGTTTTTGAGAGCGCTGCGGCTTCTTCGTCGAGGTCGAGTGCGTCATCATCGTAGTCCTCTACTGGCGTGCTGTGAATCGCATGGATATCATTCACCATACGCACTTGCGTTGTGGTGTTTGATAACTTATCTAGTTCCCACGCTTCTACACGACGTACCTGTCCATGCTTAACAGGGTACGTCCAACGCGGGACAAGGGAATCAGACTCAACAAGTCCGTATGGGCCTTCGAACTGCTTACCCACGTTTGAATACGAACTGGTCGGCATGATCGTCAAAGGTCATCTGAACCGAATAGTGAGTAACATCACTCATATCAGTCCTACGACCTTCACCTGGGTTCTGACAGTGGAAGCCATTACCGTTCGGGTACATACCACTGTACTCCGCACCCTCCTTGGTGCGGACGTAATAGACATAATCCTTGTCTATGTTATTACGGGCTTCATCATCAAAGACGAGCCATTCGATATTGTCCATGAAGACTCCTAAGCTACGTCATAGGACTTGCGCTTTTTCTTTTTCTTCGGCAGGTCGTCGTCATCATCGTCATCGCTATCGTTACCTGAATTAAGGAACGCAGCAGCACCACGACGAGACTTCTTAATCTCAATCTTATCGCCTTTCTTCTTGAAATTACCTTTTCCGAATTTCTTCTTGGAATCTCCACCTTCCATATCGTCAGCAGACATGGCTTTCGACTTCGGTACCTCTGTGCCCTCGTCAGCATCTTCAACACGCATTTTCTCAAACACGTCTTTCAGAGGCATCTCGAACAGTTCACCATCACGCGCTTTCATTACCTGAACAGGAATGATTTTGCCTTCACGGATCTCAGGGTCAGAGTAGTTCCATGCCCATACCACGTCGGCGTGTTCACGCATACCACCGGAATAACGAATACGACCAGACTGGTCATCCAACTGACAGAGAATAACAACAAGCTGGCCGGTAGCCGACGCGTGTACTTTCGCTTTACGAACAACGGTAGACAGTTCGCGCCACTGGTTGTCGTTGTCGATACCTTCAAGCAGACCAACGTAGTCGATGAACGTTACGTGTACGCCATACGGAATCGACATATACAGAACGTCATCAATCGACATGCCACGCTCAGGTGAAGTGAACGAGTTACGTCCCTTCGACTTGCTCATGATCTTGTCGTACTTCTTCGCAGCTTTCAGCAGTTCTTTCTGCTCACGCTTCGACAGCTTGCCCTGCTTGATCTTCCAGAAGTCGATGCCACTGATCATGGACAGCATACGCTTCATTTCCTGCTCGGCGGTCATTTCGAGAGTGACCTTCAAACAGTGTATGCCGTTCATCTTCGCCATGCGATCTGCGATGTTCATTGACAGCACAGACTTACCGCCGGACGTCGAACCGGCCAACAGCACTACGCCAGTCGTCGGCCAGCCGCCGTTCTTCTTGTCGTAGCTTGAGAAGCCAGTCTTGTACATCACTTCTTTCGGGTTAGTGATTACTTGCTTCGCTAACTTTGTTGCGTTCGACTTCTTGCCACCAAACGTCCAAACCTTCTCAGTCGTTCGTGTGCCACGCTGCGCTTGCCCGAGCTTATCAGCCAGACCCTGCATATACTCATGCTCGTCGAACTCCTCCGGGTCAGCTTCCCCGAAGTCTTTGGCAATCATCTTACCCAGGTTCATAATGTCACGACGCTGGCGATACTTCTCCAGACTGTCGTAGATCTTATCAAAGCCTTTCATGGTCTTTGCTGGAGTTTCTTCTGCTTCACGCAGACTATCCCTGAATTCCTCACTCAGGTTAGGGTCTTCCAGCAAGTCGTCCCATTCAATTATTTCGCTCTTGACTTCCACCAGCTTAGTTATGCGGCGGAATGCCTTGCGAGTGACTTCCGAACTAAAGTGAGAAGGACCCAGACGACCCATCATGGCCGTCCGGTATGCTTCTTTAATCTTTGGGTTCGTTACTGTTCGAATGGCCCGAACTTCCAGGCCAAGCGAAAACATTTCCATTTACGCCCCTACTGCAACAAGCGAGTGATATGAGGCCGAGTCGTCTCTACTTCTGCAATCCAGTTTTCAATGGCTGCATTCGAGTTCACTCGGCATACACGGTTAGCCTTCAAATCTGCACGAGGCACGAACACTGAAAGCGAGTTGAATGCCGACGGAGCTTTGAGCGCGCCGATAGCAGACTTCACGTCCTCTTTGTTCAGTCCATACTTCTGGCTCAGTTCGAACACCAGACGATTGACTTGCATCATGCCATTACGATTTACAGTCTTATACACGAGATACAACACGGTACGCTTATAGTCCTCGTCCAGCTGCGGGCGAGTGAACAGGGCGAGAGCACAACGCTCTACGTCAGTGTTAATGATTGCTGCTTGCATAACTATATGGTGACCTCTCATGCTACCTGTAATGAACCACGTAATGTTTCCAGACCACCCGACACAGCGTCAACGCTAACGTCTAGCCACTTGGCCAACGTCTTGCGTATGAACTTCGTGGGCTTAGCCATGAGCCATTGTGTGGCGCACGTCATGGTCTGTTTGAGCATCCCGTTCTCACGTAGATAGTCAGTGAACTCAGCGCAATCCCGGCCAAGCACTGTCTGATACAGTTTGTGGCGTTTCGTTCCCTCTGAATCTTCCAGCAGACGATTGATGGTCAGAGTATTCTCCATCTGCTCGGTGTGTACGCGAGCACCCTCACCCAACATATCTTCGTATGAGTTGGACGAGTCGTCTTCTGGATTGTGCCACATCTGATTATCAGACATGACTACGATCTCATACTTGTCTTCGCCAACTTTCTTCATACGCTTGCGCTTCTCAGCGCCGTAGTAGTTGTTCATGTTGTTAATGCGGTTCGTCAGTGACGCACGAAGATAGTTAAGCTGGTGGCCCTCGCTAAAACGATTTGGCAGAGACTGATAATACGACAGCAACACCTTGCACATAATATCGCAAGTAAGGTCTGCGATAGGAATGTTATGGCTTACTGACACCCACTGCAATTTCTTTCTGACCAGACGCTTCGCACTGCGATGAATCTCACCGAACAGGCTGGCCGACTGATCGAGACGAAGGCGCAATTCATTGCTACTGACCATAGTGATATCCAGACCACCTTTGGACTTCGCTCGCGCTTTCGCACAACGACGAATCTGTGTACGCTTCGTTTCGTCTTTCAGCACTAAGTTCCATGCTAACACGGCTTCGCGCTTAGACAGTCCATACGCAGCGTACTTCAAAACTGTTTCTTTCGGGTTCTTGTGCAGACAAACAGCCAACACAAAGAAACGCATCTTCAACGTGAAGCGACAAATAGAAGATAGCTCAATACGCAAGTCCGGTGCAGTAAACTCGTACTGCTTAAAGTCGATTGCTGCCTGCAAGTCGCGGTGATAACCCGCAATAGATTTATACCCGCTGCCGATATACCGAATTGTCGCAGCGTATACTCGTTGGAACGCTTCTGAGGTTTCCTCAATTCCCAGACGCTGTGCCAGATAAGCATTAAGACCTAATTCTTCTGTGATCATGTTTTCCGAGATCCTGTTCGTATAGTTTGAAGTTATTGCTTGGTACTAGATCTTAATTACAGGTCGCCGAGTTCGATAGCGCCGTTCTTACCGACACGAATCTTCTTCTTCTGTTTCGACTTGTAGGAGTTACCGCCGAGGCTCATTACACCAGACTCGTCTTGCTCTGCGCCCATGTCATGACCGTTCTCAATCATTGACACAATGTCCACCAGCGTCTGAGTCTTACGACCCTTGCGCTTACCGCCACGGCCTTTAGTCACATCTTCCATCAGCGGAACAGTGAAGCCATCGAGTGAACTCGGTGCAGAGAAGTTAACGTTATCTTCTTGCGGAAGATTACGCTTCGCAGTTTTGATCTCGCGCTCAGGGTCGATCAGCTTACCAGCTTTGATCATCTCAGTGCGCAACTTAGCAAATTGCTTCTTCGTATATACGGACGGACCGTTAAAGCCGTTGTTCGCATACGTCAACACAATGTCACCTTTCTCGGAAATAAGGCGAATCGAATCGTCGTCTACGTCGAGCACACGCGCTGCCATGAAGTTGTTCAGGTAGTTGCGAGTCTCACGACCTTGGTAACGCACAAATACAGCTTGTCCCATCTTCACGCCATGACGACGTGTTTTAGACTCAGACAGCAACATGCCAGCAACAACGCGCAGGTCTTTGTCAGAGAATTTACGGAACGTATTGAAAAGAGCCACCAGCGTATCGCCATGCTCGGTCATCAGTTCAGTCAGTGATTGACTGTCTGAACGATAGTGTTTGCAGATCTTAGAATCAGCCAACTGACCTTGTGTAGCACACGGCTTTTCAGCAGTCGGTAACAGAGCATCGCGCGTCAGACCACGACAATCACCACAGGTCAGTTCGCTTTTTACGAGTGCTTTGATGTCCAGAGTGCGTACTTTTTGATTCGCCATTTTTTAACCCCTTTGATTTTAATGTTGTCTCAATGCAGAGACGCAACACTTGGCTCATATTAGTAATGCCAGGCGTGTCGCGCTTTAAGAGTTCGAGAGCATGTCTGGTTTCCATGTCAACCTTAATCATCGGCAGCAGGACTTCTTTCTGTCCAGGCTGAACCGGTGGGTTAATCATAGCATCTACCAGAATGTCTAGCCACGTTTGTGCCCTACGTTCCGCATCTGGGTCGTCCCAGAACGTACCGATAGGTTGCTTACGGTTACCTGCTAACTTCGCTACCACTGCTTCTGCTTTTGCGTGAAGCGTTGTGTGGCAGTCACCGTCTATTGGGATTTGAAGCGAAAGCTCGCCTCCCAGTGAGCGGGGCACGGTATGGTGATAGTGAATCGATCTGCTAAACTTCAAGCAAATGATACACTGTGACAACTCACCTTTCGTTGCCGCCGGCAGTCGGTTATCGTTGTTAGCCATTAGTCCAAGGCAGGAACCAGTTCTGCAACTTCATGTCACCGCCAGTGTGGCGCAGCAACAGGTTGATAGCTGATTTCTCCATAAGCCAAGCACAATGCACATCGCTGTCCTTCATCACACCGCGTAACGGCATGGTGGTGAACAGACCGAGCGTGGAACTACCCTTCTCGTTGAGCATATCGACAATGGGGTTAAGATAGTCTAACATCGCATGATCGCTAGAGGTCTTCATCTGGCGATATACGCGCTCTTTGGAATTACTCTCACGCACTTTGCTGTCCATCGCGTCGAGCTTCGCAGTGATCTCGTCAATCGTTTCCTGAGCTTCTGCGATTTGTTCACGAAGCGCACGACGAGCTTTCAGAGACTTTGCCTGATCCAAAAGCTGATTGAGCTTCTTGAGGTCACGGCGTTCTGCGTTGCGTTCTTTCTGGAGGCGTTTGCGTTCTACGAGAGTACCATCAAGCATCTTGTGATCTTTCACGGCTTCTTCTGCCATTCCCTTCGCGTCGGACATGCGGAAGAAAAGCAGGAGCTGGTTTTCAAAAATGATGCCTAAGTCTGAGCTGGGGGTTGAGTGGAGACCGGCAGTTTCGATTTTGAAACCCATGCGAGAAAGCGATTCAGGACTCATGGCGAGTGTACCAAATCGGGCCATCACAGGAAGTTGAACTATTTGAATAGCGTGTTTGAACGTTCTCGGGACCTTGTGGCCATACGTGTCCTTGAGACGCTTGAGCACACGACTTGTTTTAGCAGTCGCAGCATCTTCGCGTTGCTCACGGCGTACAGCTTTGTCGTTCGTTTCCTGCTCGTAGATCTCTTCCGCAACTTTCTGGAATGAATCCAAATCGGTGCTACCGTCGGCATTCATCTTCACATCGTCGAGCGTTACGACTTTGCGAGACTCAGGCAGATAACCCAAACAGGACTTAGCTAACGATACGTCAGCTTGAAACGACTTCACAATCTCACCGAGCTTTTCCATCAGATCGCGTGGCTTGATGCGTTTAGCGGCCACTTGTTCTGACAGGCTGAGGCAGGTGGTGCAAGTTGCGCGTACAGAGTCACGCAGTTGCAGTACATCGGGGTACGATTTGTAGGTATTACTCTTTAATGCCTTGGTCAGATCAGCTAAAATTGAGGAAGGCTGACCTAATGAATCAACAACGTGCTGGCGTTTCAAGTTAGTTCCTGAACGGAGCGTGGTCAACAGTGTGTTAACTTGCTCTAACCCAGCCTTGAGGTTGCTTACCTGATTTTTCATCTATGGATTTCCAAACTTCATTAAGAGTTGAGGACCATTGTTGCCAGTCCTAGCGACACTTCGAAATACCAAATGCTGCTTGTGCATATTAGTATTTTCATGGGTCGATTATAGTATAGGTCGAGGGGCTCTCCCAGAGAATACCTCGCCAGAGTTGGCCTTTTAGGCTCGGATTATTTTACCCTTGAGTTTCCGAATTGGTTTGTGCTGCGCTACCTTACCCTCCTGTTATGCTTCGAGTAGCACCACCTATTTCCCACTAAGTAGCGCTACTCAACAGTACCATTATATCATATAAGATTAATCTGATACAACCGCGTTTCATCCAAGAATATGCTGAGTTGTATTTACAGATTAATCAGAGACTTACAGGCATCTTGTCGTCGGGAGACTTGAGATACGCTTTAACTTTAGCCGCTGTACCGTTTGCTGCATATTTACCCGGCTCTTTCAGACCGGCTTTATACTCGGCAATCTCGGCCTTGATTTCTTTAATCTTGGCCACCAGGCCTGCGCGTTCCAGTTTAGCCAGCTTACGCACCTGACGATCGAGGATGATTTTCGCATCTTCCTGAGGAATCTTACACAGCTTCGCAAGCGTCTCGTCCGGGTCTTTTGCCACCAGCGCTTTAGGCAGCGCTTTGAGCAACTTGTCCATGTTGTCCACTGCCCACAAGTAGACCTGTTGCAGATGTAAGGCTTTCTCTGCTTTGGCCATCTTGTTCTTGAGCATCGCCACTTCCAGCTTGACGCGATATGCAACCCACGCTTTGAAGTAGTTCACATACGACAGGTACATAAACTTGTTCGATGCGTCAGCACGGCGAACTGTCACACCCAACGCGTAGTTGATTGACGAGGTTACTTCACGCTGCACCTTGGTCGCAATCTCATACAACTGGTCTTCGCTACCGCGACACTTGATAGCAAACGCTGCGCCCCATGGGCCTGCGTCCTTGTTCTTCTTCGAACTGGCATTCGATGCGGACACAACACCAGACCACTCTGCAATCTTCTCCAGCTTCTTGGTTATCGCTGCGTTGTTCGACATGCCGCCAGGCACATACGTTTGAATCGTGATGGTCTTCGTCTTCTCGTCGACCTTCATCTGCGGTTCGTATGTGACCTTACCCTTGCCTGTCGTCATCAGCGCGAGATAATCTTCGTCGGAGCTTACATCGAGACAGCCATACTCATGATTGACTTTGAGTGTCTCAGCGAGCTTCTTAGCCGTGTACTCTTTGCCGTTAAGCATATCACACACGACTTTCGCAACCGACGTAAAGCTGAACGATGGGTTACCGCACTTAACGCCATATGCTGGCGCAGGCACACTACCGTTGAACAGCATGTACGGCAGCAGCGCAGGCAGATACAGTGGCAGCTTCATATCGTTCGAGAAGTTATCCACCATCGGCGTTACTTCGAGATAGTCAGGGTCAAGCAAGAAGCTACCCGCGAACTTACTCATTTTCGCTTCGGTGTAACGCATCGCAGCGGCTGGCGCTACTGGGTCGCCCCAGTTACCCTGGCCGGCTACAGCAGGAGGCACTGTGTTTGCAATCGTTACCATCGCACCGTAACAAGCAGCATCGCCATGTGGGTGATACTTACCTAACGCATCACCTACGGTACGTGCAGCTTTCTTGAACGCACCGCCAGGACGTAAGCCCAAGTCAGACAGCGACCAGAGTAGCGCACGATGCACAGGCTTGAGACCGTCACGATAGTCAGCGATAGCACGGTCTTCAACAACGTATGAGCCGTACTGGAAGAGAGCGCGTCGTGTGTAGTCGGCGAGGTTCTCGTCACGAATGAGAGACTCGTCTTGACCCAGCATCGGGTACAGTGAAGTACCTGTGCTCGTCTCAACTACTTCGCCTTTCTTCTTTTTCTTTTTCGGCAGGTCATCGACAGCAACAGCTTTCGACTTCGACTTCAACTTAACCTTTGCAGGCTTCGCTACCGCAGTCGATTTCTTTTCGACTTTAACTTTCTTCGGCTTAACTGCCATTACTGTTCCCCTTTGGCAATCGCGTTAATCTTAGCGAGAATAGTTCGCTTCATCTGCACCAGCACACGCTCATGCGGCTGGCCGTCAACTACAGTGTGCGCAGGCACAATACAATCCTTTGACAGTTCACGCAGTTTCGGAATCAGTCTGTCATATTCAGCCTGCTGTTTGGCAGTCATCGGCGTATGTTGAATAGACGGCATGTCCAGAAAACGAATCTGAGTTCCATCAGGCAGATTAGCTATATTGAAGTCCATCTTAATCCTCCAGACCCAACAGACGACGGCGATGAACTGCATCTTCTGCCAGCACACCGCGGAAGAAACGCTCTTGCTCGACGCTAGTGAACGGGTTCACGCGAATCAAGCGACGAGTCTTCGGATTGAATGAGATCGCTTCGAGAACTTCTGGCTCTACTTCACCCCATCCTTTGGCGCGAACGATTTCTTTATCTTTTACAGCAGACGGTGCTTTCGCTCGGCATTCTTCAAACGTCATGCCGCCATAGTGAATGCCCTTGTGCATCACGTTATACAGTGGTGCATCGACAATCCACACACGACCCTCTTTCATCAGGTCAGGCAGCAGACGATAGATAACACCTAAGAACAACGTTGCGATGTGGAAGCCGTCAGGGTCAGCATCCATCAAGAACAGCAGGTTGCCGATACGCAGGTTCTTTGTACTCAGCTTCGGCGCTTCTGCTTTCGGGTCTAACGATTTCAGGTCAGCGCCCACAGACACTAACATGCCCTGCACTTCTTTGTGCTTGAGTACATCAGCCAGACTTGCTTTCAGGCCATTAAGCGGCTTACCGCCAGCAAGCATAACTTCCTGATAGTCAGGGTTACGTGCGTGTTTCGCAGTACCACCAGCAGAGTCACCTTCTACAACGATAAGCTCACGCTCATGTGGCTTACATTTGAGTGCAGAGATCAGGTCAGCAGGAAGCGAGTTGCCTTTCAACTTCTTCTTCGTGTCCGCCATAGACTTCACGACAGCACTGAGTTCTTCGCGTCCCTTGTTCATCGCTTCGGCGCGTTTGATGATCGTCGTTGCGACTTTCTTATTGTCCTTGAAGTATTTCACGAACGCTTCTTTCAGCATCTCGTATACTTCTTTTTCGACACGGCTCGCCAGCTTGTCTTTAACCTGCGAGGTATACTGAGCACCGTGCATACGCCAGTCGAACATACCGGTCAGGCCGATAAGCAGATCTTCCTGCTTGAAGTTCTGCTTCTTCTTGCCTTTCGTTTCTTTCATGTACGGCTTGATTGCTTCAAACAACGCATCACGGAAGCCTACTACATGCCAGCCGCCATCAACAGTCGGGCTAGTGTTAACGAAACTGAGGAAGTTGTCAGTGTCAGGATGATCTGTCCACGTCAGCGCTGCGGTGATGTTGTCGTTCTTGAAGATAAACGGCTTGCCGACTGAGCCAAGCTCGCGTTCTTCTACCATCGTCTTCACAACGTGCGCGAGGTCTTTCTTATTGTGGAACGTGAACTCTTTGCGCTTACCTTTCTTGATAAGCGTCAGGCGTACTTCGAAGCCTGGGTTAAGCAGCGACATATTGCGCAGCCACGTACCGAGTTGAGCAGGGTCTGGTGCAGCGTGACGATAACCCTTCGGCAGCTTCTTCCCGCGCATAACGTCAGCAGACACAACAGTCTGGTCGAGCGTCCACGCAACAATCGTACCGTACTTGCTCGCTTTCTTTTCGCGCAGCAGGCTCATTACGTCTTTATCAACAGACTTGACTTTCTTCGGGTCTTTGCCTGACTTGGCGACACCGCACTGCCACATCTGATAAGAGCAACTGCCTTTGTACATTGACCAAACGCGTAACTGGCTGGACACTGCGTTCAGTGCCGCAACACCAACACCGTGTGTACCAGCAGAAGTCTTGTACGCCTGATCGTTAAACTTACCACCAGCGTGAACACGGCTAAACGCTGCGGTCATGATCGTTTCTTTCGTACCGTCTTTCAGTTTCTTGAAGTCGGTAGGAATACCTTTCGCCATGTCGGCTACTACGTTCAGGTCGTTGTCGTAGTCAATCACAACTTCCAGAACTTTGTTACGTCCCGCGATGTGTTCGTCATAAACGTTATCGACAGGCTCTTTAACTCCGCGATAAGCCATATCGGCACCGCGTTGACCCAAGTACATTCCCGGGTTCATTCGGATTCCATCAAGACCTTCGGCAATTACGAAGCCTTCTTGAGAACCGTCACCCGTTTGCTTTTTAACTTTGGCGGCTTTAGGCGCTTTGGCCATTTTGGTATTCTCCTGAGTGAGTAGCGTAGACTACTCGATATTAGCAAGTTCAGACACTACTTGTCTGACGCTATTATATCACATAAGATTATTCTTATATACCCGCATTTCGTCCAGCTATTTGCAGAGTTTAGTTTATGTCAGGTTCGCGTGTTAAGCTCTTGTATTCAGCGTATACGTCATCGCTCTGACTGAGAGGGAAGTCAGCTTGCATACCATCAGCTACCCAGTCTTCGATAGATTGCTTGATACTGCCATACGTCACCAGCTCTTGTCCGGTAAGACCATCAAGCAGCTTTGCGGGCATGAGGCTTTCTTTGCTAACGAGATCACACATCATCGCCTGATGGTTCGTGCTGAAACTGACAATACACAAATAGCGGTCAGATACAGGCATAACGCGAAACAGTTGCTCACGGATTTTCTCCATGAGATTGAAATAGCGGTTGATTTGCTCAGACAGCTTCTGGGCCATGATCGCAATCTCCATTGCAGACGTGTTTGTTTTCGAGGTGCAACACTTGAGGCTGAGTGAGAATCTTGAAGCCACCTGTGTGGTCAATCTTGTTACGACACTCACGCTCCAATGCTTCACGTTGAGCATGTTCCATCACTATGATGCGGAAGGCTTCGACACACGCAGGCAGATTGTCGCGTAGTGCTTCTACTCCACTAGAGTCTTTCACTGGAACTAGACCCATGCAGATCTCTGCCCAGTAGTTCTCTGCGATCTCCAGAGCCTTTTTCAACATGAGATCTTTGGCAACGGTGTTGTCAGCACCGAATACGTTAGCGTCTTTGAGAGTTTTGAGAGAACGTGCGAGACGGCCAGCAGCCTCTAAGCGTAGAGAGACGAGGTCAAAGTAAGAAGGCTTAGCAGAATCAGGAGTGGGTTTCAGGGGGCGAGTATCGTCAGGTAGGTCGTCGTTAAGCAGATGTTCAGCAGACATGGCAAATACCTCAAAAATTGATACAGATACAACAAAAGGGCAAACGCTCGTCAGCGCTGCCCTTTCGATCAAGTGACCGCTAGTGCGCGATTACTTGCTTATTCCATTTCGAAGTCGAAGTCTTCTTCCTGCTTCTTCGCTTTCGCGCCTTTAGCTTTTTTATCAGCTTTGGCCGGCTTTTCAGCTTTTACTTTTTTGCCAGCTTTTTCAGCTTTGGCAGGCTTAGCAGCTTTTTCAGCTTTAGCTTTTTTATCAGCTTTGGCCGGCTTTTCAGCTTTGGCTTTTTTGTCTGCCTTAGCAGGCTTTTCAGCTTTCGCGGCTTTCTCAGCTTTAGCAGGTTTTTCTGCTTTAGCTTTCTTACCAGCTTTTTCAGCTTTGGCTGGCTTTTCAGCTTTCGCTTTCTTACCAGCTTTTTCTGCTTTAGCAGGCTTAGCAGCTTTTTCAGCTTTGGTCGCTTTAGCAGCTTTCGCCGGCTTAGCGTCACCGCCGTTTTGCAGTGCTTCAACCTGGGCAGCCAGGTTAGCGCGGCGTTCAGCCAGCTTAGCCTGCTCTTTGGTTACGTTTTCAGCAGTTTTGCCCAGGTTACGTTCAGAGGTTTCAATCGCGCGGATTTCTTTGTTCAGAGCGCTAATGATTTTCTTGCTCATGGTATTTCCTTACTTTTATATTTGATGCGGTATTTTCACCGCGGGATGAAAGATAAATTTGTTCAGGTTTGTTTCCCTGTAGACGTACATTATTATATTCAACATAGGTCTACAAGGATTTTTGAAACTTTTTACAAAAATATTCGAAAAGTTTTATCGAATATTTGCCCCTCGCTCATTCAGCAGAACTAGAGGGGCGCGCCGGATCAGAAGTTATTACTCGTCGTCTTCGTCTTCGTCTTCATCGTCGAAGTCTTCGTCGTCTTCGTCTTCTTCTTCGTCTTCGTCGTCTTCACCGCCGAAGTGTTCTTCGCAGAGTTCGCGCAGTTCATCTTCGTCCATCTTTTTCGCTTTCTTGGCAGTCGCCAGCTTGTGCTCGATTACCAGCGCGCGGAGTTCGTCTTCGTCGAGGGAGTCGAGATCGAGGTCTTCATCCTCGTCTTCGTCTTCATCTTCCTCGTCTTCATCGTCCTCTTCGTCCTCTTCGTCTTCATCGTCGCCGTCTTCGTCGTCTTCGTCTTCGTCCTCTTCTTCTTCCTCAGAGTCCTCGTCTTCGTCGTCTTCGTCGTCGCCGTCTTCATCTTCGTCGTCGGACTCTTCGTCCTCGTCTTCGTCGTCCTCTTCTTCTTCGTCTTCGTCCTCATCGGACTCGCCGCCCAGCTTTTCGTTCAGCAGATCGCGCAGGTCGTCTTCGTCCAGCGCTTTAGCTTTCTTAGCGGTAGACAGCTTGGCTTTGACAACTGCTTCGCGCAGAGTGTCTTCATCGACGCCGGAGATGTCCAGTTCTTCTTCGTCCTTCACAGCAGCGACGATTTCAGCGACGGTAGGTGCTTTGGCCTTTTTGCCTTTAGCAGCTTTACCGCCCTTGTCAGCTTTAACAACTTTGCCACCAGACACGGTCAGACCGGCAGATGCGAGCAGCGCAGCGATTTCTTTATCAGTCGCGTTTTCCACTACAACACCCAGCATTTTAGCCAGAACCAGAGATGCGGTGTTTACGGTTGCTTTAGCAGCTTTAGCCATGATTTGTTTTTCCTGTTTGAGTAGAAGCGATGTTGCTTCAATTAAGATTTACAGATTCGAGATACAGGCAGCGAGAACATTTTATCTCGCTGCATACTTAATGTTTACAGATTTCAGAAAGTCAGTTAAAAGTCTTCGTCAGACTTTATTACTTTTTTACTTTCTTAGCCACTTTCGCAGACTTGTCGCCTTTGTCCGCTTTCTTGGCTTTGGCCGGAGCAGCGATGCCATACTTTTTAGCAGCCGCGTTTTCGTTTACAGTTGCGCGAACGGTGAAGCCCGGCAGTGCGGTGTTGATGTGAACCACTTCGCCTGTTTCAACAGAGGTCGCGTGAATCATCGGGCCGACGTATTTAACGTTGAAGCCTTTGTACTCACGAACCGGCGCGTTGATTTGAGCAACTACGCTACCGTGAGAACCAGCTTCGCCCAGCACAGACAGCAACTGGTTCGGGCCGAAGGTAGAAACGATCTGAGCAGAAGAACCATGACCACGTTTGTGACGAATGGTTACGCTGTTATCGGTGCGGTCGGTGATAAAGCCAATCAGCTCAACAGCCTGAACAGCTTCGATCAGAATGTCATGCGGCAGGTCAGTCGGCTTAACTTTAGAAGTGCTGATAGAACCAGATTTTTTAGCGATGCGAGAAGCCAGGGTAGGTGCCAGTGAGGTGGTCTTTGATGCTTTAGCCATTGTAATGCTCCGGTATTTATAAATGTGAGCTTGTCGCTCGGTTCGAACTTCAATTAGTGTTTACAGTTTCGATTACAGGTAACTTTTACAGATTATTAAAAGCTATGATTAATCAAATCGAAACAAATTGTTTGAAGCGACTCGCAGAATAATTCTTCGTAGTCGTCTTCATCATCCAGCGTTTCAAGACTGCCAACTTCTGCGGCAGGCATCCAGTTGAATGAGCGGCAGATGTTATTCGCACCGAAACCCATATGAGCCGCTTTCTTATTCGCTTCCCACACAAGGCGTAACATTGAGCGAGAGATTTCGAATTGCGGGTCTTTCAAGAACAGGTCAATATTTGCTTCGATGTGAGCTTTAAGCGATTCACGCAACGTTGCACCCGTTGGTACGTCAGTGCCAGCAGCAGAGCAATACATTGCAACAGAGCGGTACAGCGAAGGCTGTTTACCTACCGTGTCCAACTTGTTCTGCTCGGCAAGGTCTCGCGCTACCCGATTCGTTTCACGATTTACAGTACCGTGTGCGAGTTGCATAACGATTGTGTAGTAGTGGTTGATGCCAGCACACATTATCATATGCAGAGCAAAAGGCAGCGGGTTTGCCGCTTCTTGCTTACTCTTTACAGATTCGAGTTCAGCTTTCAGAGCGCGAACTTCTTCGGTCTGCTCGTTGCAGAATCCAGTAACTTCACGAATGCGTTCATCACGCAGAGCGATTTCAGTGGCGTGTTGGCGAACCTTACGTTGAAGGGCGACACGCAACACTGTGTTGCTGTGAACCTCATCCTCTAAAACGTGTTCCACGTCTTTCTTATCACCTACGGCTTCTGCAAGCTCGCTAGTAAGCGTATGGATTTTTTCGTCACGCTCACCAATCATCCGGACGATGTTAGCTCCGTGGTCTACTTCTTGTGTCATGTTTACAGATCCCCAAGAAAAGCGAGTGGCCCTTTCGAGCCACTCAATCAGACGATATTACTCGTCGTCGCCTTCGTCTTCTTCTTCGGACTCTTCGTCTTCCGGAGAACACTGTACCAGCACAGTCAGGTCACCGCCGTTATCGAACGTTGCAGCAGCCAGACCACCAGACAGAATAGACAGCGGCAGGTCGCGGGTGTCCAGCGCACTTGCTACTTCGATTACGTCTTCGGCATCGTCGAAGTTTGCAGCGTCAGCAGCAGAGTAAGACTGTACGCCTTCCATGGTGCGCAGAGCGGTCAGCGCCGCAAACAGGCGGTCGTTGTTCAGCAGTGCGGCAGATTCGAACGTGAAGCCAGCGTACACACGGATGTTTTCAACAGTACCGGCCAGAGCGATAACGCGGTTAACAGCAGCCTGCACCAGCAGAGAAACATCAGAGTCTCCCCAGAAGCCAGGAACAGCAACGTTCATCACAGTGGTGTGCAGCGCGACGTGAGCAGTATCAACCTGCACCGGACGAACGCGAGACTTAGCACTGTACAGACCAGCAATCGGCAGATGATCACCTTGCAGCTCGTCGAACTGGTCAGCGTCGATGTAACCGAGTTCGCTTGCCTGCTGCATTTCTTCGTCGTCGATGAAGTCACCGACAATCAGACCGGCTTCGGTAGGGTCCAGACCTTCTTCGATGCGACCGGCATACAGAGAGGATGCGATTTCATCTTCCAGAGTTGCTTCAAGGCTTTCCGCCCAGGCTGCAACATCGAACGTTGCCGGGTTAGCCATGAAGCGCGTGGTGCTGGTGCGCTCAATGATATCCAGCAGAGACTGCGCCGGCAGGTGCATCGCGCCCGGTGCTTTGCCAGCTTTGCCCAGGTTGAACGGGTAGCGGTAGTTGAAGCCGTTAATGTCAGACAGTTCGCTTTCAATCGGTGCGTAAGTATCACCGTCGGTCAGAGTGAAGTTGATGATCAGCGTTTGGTCCATATCGACAGTCAGCATCGGGCCGACGCGATTGGAGGTATCAACGGACTTAACGAATTTCAGATGATCGTTCTCAGCAGTGGCATCACCAGCAGCTTCGACTTCATCTTCATCTTCGTCGTCAGCGTCTTCTTCATCTTCGCTGTCTTCTTCTTCTTCGTCCTGCTCGCCAACTTCATCATCGTTCAGGAACGACGGCAGCACTGCCAGCAGAGCGTCAACAAAGTCCAGCTCCTCGCCGTCAGCAACTTCGGACAGGTCAACACCGTAGTTGGTTGCGATTTCTTCAACAGCAGCGAAGTCATCTTCGTTACCGCCGTTTGCAATCGCTTCGATCATCTCGTCAACGGTTTCGCATTCGTCAACGAGGATGCCCAGGCTTTCAGCAACGTGCTGCACGGTCGCTTCGTCATACTGGCCCAGCAGCGCAGTCAGTTGTTCAACGTTAGACAGCTCGGCGTCTTCTTCTACCGCGATTTCGTTGGTCTGGCCCTGAATGCGAGTGAACGCTTTCATTACCTGCACGATAGTCAGACCTTCAACGTTTTCGCCCATAGCTTCAACAGCAGCCATGCGTTGTTCAGCAGACAGAGCGCCGCCCGGGAACTGGAAGTAGTCGAGCGGGTCGGTAACAGCTTCGATCTGGTCTTGCAGTTCGTCACCGTCTTCTTCTTCGGTTTCTTCTTCGGAGTCTTCATCTTCCTCCTCCTCAGAATCTTCCTCTTCGTCTTCGCCGTCTTCTTCATCGGCATCTTCTTCTTCGCTGTCTTCTTCCTCAGCGATAGTTGCCAGCATGTTCGGGCATTCGATTTCACGCTCTTGCAGCGCGCCGACGAAGGTGTTGATCAGTTCAAACATCTCTTCTTCGGTTGCGCCTTCGACCAGCTCCAGCAGTTTAGCAGACAGAGTTTCAACAGTGTCCGACTTCATTACTTTCAGGTCTTGAGTACGGACCAGAACTTTCAGCGCATCGCGGTCGAAGTCTTCGGCCATCAGCAGAGAAGCGAGGAACTGAACAGCGTCGAAGCCTTCTTCGTCTTCGTCGTCCTCTTCTTCCTCTTCTTCATCTTCGGCGTCGTCCGCGTCGTCGGCAGCGGCGTCATCAGATTTTGCCAGCCAGATGGCCTGCTCAGTTTCGAACGATTCGCGGATGCCGTCTTCATCCATAGCCGACAGATCGTAGTCGATAGCTTCGAGCGCTTCGGACATTTGCTCAACACTCAGCGTTTCAGCCTTGTAGCCAAACAGGTCCGTGCCGACCGCAGCTTCGTCTTCACCGCCGTCCTGCTGATCAACAACTTCGTCTTCTGCGTCGAAGTCTTCGTTCAGATCGACAGGCGTTGAGTTGGTAGGTTGTTTCACGTTCAGTTCTCCGTTATTTGGAATTGCAGCAACGATTTCGCTGCTAATAGTTTGCATGATGAAAGTACGCACAGCGCCGGACAGCACAGTAACAGGATTGGCCGGCAACGCGCTGTAGTCGATTACTGCTTTATCGAGAGCGCCGTCAGTTTCATCAATGCTTGTGATATTTACAATATTCAGAGCTTCTACCTGTGCGGCGAGTGCTTGAATATAACCACCAGCTTTGCTTTCTTCAACAATCGAGATGGCGTGAATACCAAACTCGGCGGCCAGGTCTGCAAGGTCGCTTTCGCCCGCACTGAACAATGCGAGAGACAAACTGCCGTGCATCTCTGACACTGCTTTATTTACAGTATACGAAATAATGACCGCGTCACCTTCACCCACTTTGATACGCTCGTCGATGCGAGTCGGTACGCCGTTGTTCGGATGCAGAATGTAGTACGCGCTGTTCTGGTCGGTCGACGCGCCAGATGCGCGTTCGATCAGGTTCGGCAGACGGTCCATTACTTTGCCTTCAATCGGCTTTTCACAGAGTTGTTCGTCCGCGCTCAGATACGAGAAACGGTTATGCGCGTTCAACGCAGTCAGAACAACGATGGTGCATTTGTTCACATGACCGCTCTCAGACGAATTAGCGCGGCGCTGTTCGTTAGCGATTTGCTTTTGCGTCTCGGTACCAAATGATGCAGCAGCGCCCAGATTATTATTAGACATGTTGTACTATCTCCTCAGATATGTTGTCTACAGGGACCAGACGCGACTTGCGCCTTTACGGTCGTAAGTAAGGATAGACTTCTTCAAACTACTATTAACAGTGTTGACTGTAGTGAATCCCCACTTGGTGAGAATGTTGTTCACATCGTCAAGACCGGACGACACTGACATGTACGTTGTGCGGTCCATGATAGTGCCACAATCAACGGCAGCAAACAGAGCTTTGGCCGCAGCAAATTGCTTCGCAGCGTGATGGTTCTCTTTCTTTTCGAACTTGTCGAAAGCGTCCATGAACTCTTTACGCTGCTGGAAGAAGTCGTTTGCTTGCTCCAGCTTCTCTGCCTGCTCAGGCTTGAGTACGCGAGTTGTATTGCCGTACTTTGCAATAATCTCGTTCCACTTCGGTGCCTGTTCGTTTAACGCAATGCGCTGGTCCAGCAGTTCCTGATACTCAGGGCTACGGCGATCAGCGTACTTGTCGTTAGTCAGCAACGTCAGATACGGGTCGTCGTCAATTTCCTGTAGCTCGCGGAAGTTATCAAGCGCATCACCTTCTTCCCAGTAGACAACGCCCATAACCATCGCGTACATGCTTCTGCCACGAAGTGCTTTCGACTTGAACTCTTTCGGTGCAGCTTTGAACTCAGGTCGTAAAGCTATTTGCGCGAACGGCATCGGATAGCCGAGCGGGCTTATCGTGAATGCGTCACACAAAGTAAAGGTTGCTTTCTCGTGGTTCGTGTTCTGATAGATGAACACAACGGGAATGCCGTCAGGTACCTTCACTTTCTTCGAGTAACCACCTTCTTTCAGATGAATGAAGGACTGCATGTTCAGCATGTTCGCTGTATACGCAGCAGGCATCAGCCAGCGACTACCTGCAAAACTATGGCGGTGCTTGCGATGGTACTCGTTAATCAGTTTGCGGATATACTTGATACCCACACCCTTCTTATCATTTTCCTGGCAGTAGTCTTTCAGGTATACCGCAATATCGTGCTGCTTCGGTACACCAAGTCCAAGCTCGAATAATGCAGCGAGACTGGACGACGCGCTTTTGCTTTGAGTGTCACGCACTTCACGCACCAAACGCTGTACGGTTGCTGAATGAATACGAGGCACAAACGCAGTTGTTATTGTTCCGCTACGGCGTTGCTCGCCGCGGTTGGTTACGGTATGACGAACTTCAATTGCGTGTTTCGACTTCTTCAAATAATCTGGGCAGTCTAACCGCACCAGATACTTAGACTCAGCCACCGACAGAAGCAATTGCTTTTCGTCGTGGTTGAATACGTGATCATAGAACATTGTATCCCTCTACTGTTTTCGCATCAGTCACAAACTGCGGATAACCATCAGCTTCAACTGTTTCAAACAGAGATGTGATGGCCGACTGGCTCAATGCGTTTTTCTGCACATGCTCCCACGGAATCGCTACAACCTCGTCACCAGCATAATCGCTGGCAGACGTATGCGGCATAATTAGTAATCCCAGCGAGATCTTGTGCAATCTACAGAACGCATTAAGTTCTTTTACAGTTTTATGTAATGCGCTCTGGTTCGCTTGATTAGCTTTTCCAGTGTCGGCGATAGAAGTCAGGTAGTTATAGTTCGCAACGTTCAACAGCATTTGCTGACTGATAACAGTAGGGTTGATACCGATGGTACCAAGAATGAACTCGGCCACCAGCTTTTGTGCCTCTTCTTGCGAGGAGGGTTTGTAGCCTCCCCGACTGATTGTGACCTTTGACTTTTTCATACAAGACCCCGAAGATTTGGTTGATAGTGTTCCCACACATTTTCGACGAGTGCTTGCCATTCAGCTTCTGACAAATTCTGGCCCGTGAGCTTGTGGTACTCACGAAAGAACTTCTTAGCGGGCAGCTTGCTATCAGATGCCCTTGATACATACAGCGCGGCAAGCGGTGGCCTGCCGTGTGCTATATCGACGTTCATGGTTTCTTTAACGAGTGACCAAAGAGCGTCGTACTGCGCACTGCTAATTACCGACAGTTGAACGCCGAACACAATCGGCGCCAAGTCTGAGTAATACACGTAGGTCTTTAGTACGGCAGCCGTCATCAGCCGCGCATACAGTTGAGCAAACATACCTGACAAAAGAATTTCATTGTTTGTCATACGGTGGCATCCAGTTCAGAAGTTTTGCTCAGAGTGAAGTCGAAGGCAGTCTCTACGTTTGCGTAGGCAATCACCACCACTTCACCATCGTTACCGATGAACACAGGGCCTGTCATATCACAGGCAACAAACATCAGTTCATCGCCGTTCGCACGATACACCAGCAGTCCGCGCTGAACTTCTTTCGAAGAGATACCCAGCTTTTGTGCGATAGCAGCTTTGGCGGCTTTCATATGCGCCTTCGCTTCTTTCAGCATTTTCTTCGGCGGGGCGATCAGCGAGTGTTTCATTTTCTTAACACGGCGCTTTTGCTCTTTCTCTGAGGCGTAAGTAGCTTTTGCTTTCTTCACCTTCTTCACTTTCTTACCAGCTTTCGGCTCAGCGACAGACTGGTCGAGTGACAGCTTGAGATTGCCCAACAGTGTCTGCATAGCAATGTTGTAGAACTTCACGTCGAGGTCAAGCGCACTCAGTACGCGCTCAATCTGCGCTCTGTTAAGCGTCAACGTACCGTCCTGAATCAGGCGCTTCAACGCAACAGGCATCTGCTTAATGAAAGCATCCTGCGTTACGGTAGCGTTCAGTTTATTCACAGCAGACTGCGCGGCTTTGCGGCCCAGATGTTTGATGACGCCTTTACCGCCATGCTTCTTCACATCTTTCCAGTCCATATCGAACGCTTCGGACAACAGCTTGCGACGTTCTTTGGTTGTCGCATCAGCCACAGTCGCGTCGATGATACCGGCCAGCTCTGCTTTACGATCAATCTTATCAGACGGCAACATGTCCAGCTCGTCATTCGACGCAGCGACTTCCGCCTTACGTTCTTTCTTAGTGCGCGTATCTTTGTTGCGCTGGCGAGTAGCTTTCACACCCGCTTTCACACCGTCTTTATCTTTCGCTTTCGCTTTCGACTTCACGGCTTTACCGTCAGTCGCTTTACCTGTTTCAGGGTCGATGAAGACCAGCTTACCGAAGTCAGGGTTCAGAGACTTAACATCGAGCGAGCCATCAGCAAGTTCACGCTGCTGGCGCTTGTTCAGTTTGACTGATACGCCCTGCACGATTACGTGCTCCTCTTTCGAGAACGGCGACTCAATCTCTTTCAGAGTTTTGCCTGCGACTACGAGACGCTTGACCGGGATCTGAGGTCCCTTCGCGTCGGTGCTATAACCGTTCGCGTTTACTTTGTTGATGAAAGTTACAGTACCGTCCAGACGACGAACACGAGCGTTTAACAGGATTTTGTTTGCGTTTGACATAGTGTGATTCCTCAATCAGCTTAGTTGTCAGAGATGCGGCTCTGTCTGAACCGCATCTATCATCAGTGTTTTGTATTACAGGTCGAACTTATTTCAGGAGCTTACGCAGTTGAGACGCGTTCATTTTGTCTGCTTTGCGCGGAGTGGTCAGGCCGGCTTCGACTACGCGGTCACGCAGTTCGTCGTCAGACAGGTCTTCCAGATCTTCGCTCGGCAGGTCGTCGAAGTTGAAGTCTTCGTCTTCTTCTTCTTCGTCAGCGTCTTCTTCTTCGAAGTCAGCGTTATTGTCTTCGGCGTCGTCTTCTTCTTCTTCGCCATCCGCTTCTTCTTCACCGCTGTCAATCACAGGGCTAAAGTCAGTCAGCGTTTTGATATCGGCTTTGCTGTAGACCAGCACGTTGTCGTCTTCGTCCGCATCGTCAGACAGGTCAATCACCAGCAGACCGCCTTTGCTATCGCAACCGAGGTAAGCGAAAGTAGTTTCGCCGTCAGTCAACATCAGGCCAGGGGCCAGCGCTTCTTCGTCAACACCGAAGCGTTCTGCCAGAGCGGCGTGATACTTCGCTGTTACTTTCTTGTTGACGAGTTTCAGCTGGTCAGCTTCGACAGCGACGAACTCATACTCGGCGCCTTGCGATTCTTCGGCATCTTCCTCTTCGCCGTCTTCTTCCTCTTCTTCCTCTTCTTCCTCCTCTTCTTCCTCTTCTTCTTCGATTTCCTCTTCGTCTTCTACTTCTTCCTCTTCGTCTTCTACTTCTTCCTCTTCTTCTGCGTCTGGGATTTCATACTCACCCAGCGTAGAACCGAGAACAGATTTGAACTTGTCGGTCTCTACGACATACAACAGCGCTTTGCCCAGATGCTTCGCAGATTCGCCGTAGTAGACGAACTCAGCACCATCAGACAACAGCATGGTACCGGCTTCCAGCTCGTTAGCGTCTTCGAGGCTGAATGCTTCACGAATAGCTTTCGCCAGTTTCTTAGACAGCTTCGGCGCGATCATCTTCTGCGCACGGGCTTCGATAGCTTCTGCGTTTTCGAGCGTAGGACGAGACAGCACTTTAACCGGCGCGGCGTATTGCAGGTTCATCGTAATCTGAATCACGTTACCTTCAGGCGCGTATTCGGCTTCATACGTCACGTCCAGGTCGTTAGCGATCGGCGTTTTGTTGTCAGCACACACTCGCGCAATATCAGACGACAGGACGTGATCGACAATACGTTTGGCAACAGTATCGGTCAGCGTTTCGTCAACAGCTTCGATTTCAACAGCCGGCTTGGCTTTGCCTTTGATGATAGCCATAGCCAGATTCTGATAATCTTCGGACTGCTCTTCGGAAGATTTACGACGAACTTTCGGCTCTTTGTCTTTCGACGGCTTCGCGTCTTTCGCCGCAGCTTTACCGCCAGCTTTCTTGCCTGACGCTTTCGACGTGGCCGCTTCTTTCTTGAAGGCAGTTTTCTTGCCTGACGCTTTCGCTTCTTTCAGCTTAACGTAACCTTCACCAGTATCTTCCAGCTGGCTCATGTTCATGCGTTCGATTTCGCGGAAGTGAGAGCCTTCTTTGATAACACAGCGAGTTGCAACTTTCGTTGAACGGCCCTTCACTTTATAACCAGACGCGATTGCATCTTCGATTTTAGTTTTGGTGCCGTCCAGCAGAACGATAGTTTTGCCAACCAGATTAGTGTTAGTTTCGATACGTGCCATGTTTAATACTCCTCAGTATAAGTGATATGTTGTTTGCGACGCTCAATGCGTCTGCATATAGTATAGCTCAGGTGGCCGTCAGATAACAACCACGATTTTGTCCAGTTTTCTGCATACTTCCCAGATAGCGGGCAGTGTTCAAAGAGTATCTACCCTTTCGCAAGCACCCTCAAACTTCGAAGGCACTTGAAAAAGGACCGTGTGTCCGGGAAAAACGAAAACACACGGTCAAGAACTTCTCTCGTACTGCGAATCGCGTCATTCGCATATAGAGCGCACTCCTCACGATATGCGCCCTACATCTATATTCTAACACGGACGCTGTTTTGACACAACCGTCATTTTGTCCAGTTTTATGCTTAGTAGCCACTGCCCATAAGCAGTCTGAGACAGTCTTGTCGGCTGTAGTCGTCCAAGTCGTCGTCATCAAAGACTAGACCGTTCTCTAACAGCGCATTGCGTAAATCGTCATCTGACCAATCAGCATATTGAGCCTCACGCTCGCTATAGCGTTGTTCTTCTGAGGCAGCTATCTGGCCGTTCACTTCATCTTGCGTTGGGCGTCGGCTCATTTGATCACCCTATGCGATTGCATTCGCAGTGTTCTTTGCCGCACATCTGGCACACAGTATCTTCGTCAAGATCTTGCCAGCCATTTTCATCAGTGCGCCCATCATCGTTCAGATTGCCTGGACGTTCTTCCATTGTGTCCAGTTGTTCGTCATCGAAGTCATCGTCCGGATCAGCAACTACTGTCTGGACAGACGCAACTTCCGCTTCAACTTCAGGTGGGATTTCGGTCATCAGGACGCGGAACTCGTCGAACGTCAAACCGACTTGGCGCAACGCAGTTTCAATCAACTGCTTGCCTTCATCTTCGTCGTCACGTCCGAACGCTTCGATCACGCCAGCAAGTGCAGCGCCCATAAGAATGACCTGAGCATCTTTACTCACATCGTTAAACTTCATAACAGCCTCCTGTTTGTTTTGGGTTCTTTGTGAAACACACTCGATTAGTACGCTTCAAAAAGGACCCGCACCGTCATGCTTCTGCGCGAAGCACCTCACTTGGGGAATTGAGCATTTCTGGACGGGCGAGCCAAACTCTGGATTGTTAATGAACGGTGGTCAATTTTATTGTTATGACACGACCACGCTTGGTAGTCTCTACTTCCCGCTTCTTGTATGTGATACACAGGCAATCAAGCGTGAACGTCAAATCTGGCAGCAAGTGCTTCTCGCGCTCGTCAATAGTAAGCTGGCCGTGTCTGCGTAACTCTTTGACCAAATCGTTTGTACTTTTCATTAGAAAAATTCGTCCTTCGCGTCAGCCGCACGAGGAAGCTCAATGTCAGGGTCGATGCCGACTTCAAGGTGATTTACTTCATCCACCTGAGCATCAGTCATAGTAACAACCCAGTCAGGCGAGCGATAGTTAAAATCACCTAACTGCCTGCGAATGTCTTCTGGGCGGAAGCCGAAGTCAGTGTCATTCAGATCCTCAGCTTCGTCGTCTTCGTCGAAGTCTTCATCCATATCGTCGTCTTCATCTGGAATGAAGCGCTCTAAAGCAGGATGCAGATCAGCAACAAGTTCTGACGGCACACGAATTTCGGTAATAAACGGTCCCTGCTTGTCAAACAGCTTGCGCACGTCAACAGGAACAGACAATTCAACAGGCAGCCCCTGTGCCCGCAGCAGCAAGCAAATTGAATGCTCATATTCGAGCGTATCGAATTGAATAAATCGACGTTGCTCAACCACACGCAGTTCTTCAACGGTGCGAGTACCGTCACGCCAGAGCACATCGACGTTTTTAATAGCGTCAGCGTGTTTGAGTTTTTGCATTGTCACGAACAACTGACCGGCAGTGAAGTTGGCTACCACCGTGCCGTCGCACACGAAAGCAAAACGATTAACATCGACTTTGCTTCGTTTAAGCAGAGTGTATTCCTGTTTCATGTTAAGCCCCTTTGACCAGATTCATGGTGTAGTTCTTTTTATGACTACGGAAGCAAATCTTATCAAGCGTACCTGCAAGCCCGTCATAACCGATCATGAACAAACGACCAGAAGCGATAGCTAAGTCCATCAGCGAGTGTCCATCTTCGTTTGCTTCGGCAACATCCAAAATTGCTTCGGCCATTGCCATCTGGTGTTCTTTGTTGATTTCGTTGGCGACGAACTCCTCACCCTCAACGCTTTCCGCCAGACGGAACTGCAAACGAGTTGGGCGGCTGTTATGAACGAAACGCAGTTCAGGGATTTCACCGCCGAGTTGTTCGCACACGGTCAGGTATAAACGAAGTGCCGCAGCGCAAACGTCAACCCACTCAGGTTTCAGTTCGATAAGTTTCTGAGCGGCAGCATCTACCATGCGGTCTTGCAGTTCGATATCGGACAGGGTGGCTTGAGTTTCTTGCAGCATTTGATTGTCTCCTCAGACATAAGTTAAAAAGCGTAGCATTCGCTACGCTTCTAGTGTATCATAATGCGGTTTCAGATACTACCGTCATTTTGACCAGTTATTTGCTTACCACAGCTTGATGCGGTAGTCTACGTCTGACCACATCCAGGGCTTGCTTGAATCACGCTCAATATCAGCAGTAAGCGCATCGACGCCCTCAGCGCTGATAGCGTGAAGCTCGCGGTGCAGGATAGTGCTGTAGCTGTCATAGCTCCGGTGCTTCTGAATATGCGCTTCGAACTTCTCCAGTGCTTCCTTGCTCGGCAGATAGACAAAGCCGTCAGGGCGTTGACCCATAAAGCTACGACTTTCTTCCATCGTTAAAACGATAGCGGCATCGATCATCGGAATTTTCTCACGCTTCATAGATCACCTCACTTCATACTGGCCGGGATTTCGGTGTTAGAGAACGGGAAGTTTGCTTTCACTGGAACGACCGTTAGCTTGAACCCGCTCTCTTCGGCAACACGCTTGATTGTGTGCAGGTGGTTAAGATAGTCGTGGTCTTCGTAGTGATTGAGCACCTCTTTATCCGAAGTAGAGGCGATGATAAACAGGCCGCTTACCGAAATAGAACCGTAGTCTGTCCAGAGCAATTCAGGACGAGCACACGCCTCAGGATTCTCGGTATGCAGAGCGACGGACACGCGCTGTTGAAGTTTGGCGAGAATGATTGCAGTTGCATACGCTGTAGCATTACGATCAGCGTTTGCTGCATCACCCCACTTCTGCACCAGTTCGTCGTTCATGATAAGAGCGATGCGATTTACTACCAGAATGTTTTGTTCGAATTTCATTTTTGTTCCCTACAATGTTAGGTATGATTGGAAGATTAAAGTGTTGCGTGTTTAATTAGTTCTTTCAGGCTATTCGTGTTCTTCTTCCTCTTCTTCCTCTTCTTCATCTTCAGGGAAGTCAGAGCCGAAATAGTCAGCACACAAGTCCACCAGCTCGCTCTTGGCCATCTTGGCAATCTTCATTTTCTTGGCCAGCTTGTGATCAATTGCTACTGTACGCAGCTTTTCTTCACTGAGACCTTCGAGGTAGGTACGCACTTCTGCGCGAGCGGAAGAATCATCGTCCTCTTCCTCCTCTTCGTCATCCACATCATCGGCAGTAGCAGTGGCAGACACGACTTTCAGATAGACTTTCCCATCTTCAACAACGAACACACCATCAGGACGTTCAACTTCGTTTTTCAGTTCTTGCATCAGGCGACGAATCAACGACTCTTTATAGTCCTGAGATTCTTCGTTAACATGAATCCAGTTCAAGTCTTTCGCCAACGCATAGATACCATTGACAACGAATTGAGGATTATACTTCACTTCATCGAAACGCTCTTTGGCGTTAGGCCCGTAGATGAATGCTTGAGCAACACGACGCAGACCTTCGTCCCAATCAGGATTCATGTGGTCAAAGTCATCATCGCCGATGTACAGATCAAAGACACGGACGATGTTCGCAAGTTCGCTGGCCATCATCTCAAGCGTTTTGCCTTTTGCCATGTGGCGCTGACGCAACCACTTGCCGTGATCGTCGTACAGGTCAGCAGGGAGTTTGTCTTCCGGATCAATACCACAGGCGTTGTGCGTGTATTTAAATTCTTCGTCGTGCTTACGCTGCCAGTCCCGATGAATCTTAATCAGTTCTTCACGATCAGCACGTTCAATACGCAGAGGACCGTGACCAAGAGCATTCAGCATTTCACGCATACGCTCTTCGGACATATCATGGAACCATGTAAGTTTTTCAACGCTACGACCCACTGCCTTTTGATGAATCTTCATCACCATGCGTTTGTGATCTTCGATCATGAATCCGTTAATCACGTTGAAGCCTTCATGACCGATAACCATCTCAAGAGGCAGATACGTGTGACACACAGCATTCAGAGAAACATGCCACAACAAGTCACCGTTATCCGCAAACTCGAAAGACTCATAGTTCGGCTTGTTTGTGAAGCCCCAGTAAGTAGTGACAGCAGACATACGACCATCAAAGTGACGATCATAAATCTCTTTGAGCTGGTAACCAGACAGGCTGAACTCCAAGCCTTCTGCGTTGTAGAAATAATAGAACGGTTGGCCGCTAATCAAAGAGCGAACCATGAGTACGTTCTGGCGCATATCGAATGACATAATGTTTCTCCTGTGCGACGCCCGTAAGCGCTGCGGTTATTTAGTGAATAAAGTTTTTTCTGCTTTGATACGGAACTTGCTGCGGTTCGAGAAGTAACCACGAATGCTCTGCAACCAGTCTTCACGGCCACGATCAGTTTCGATGCCGTCATCTGCAAAGTAAACGATCAGGCGCATCTCATAAATAGTCGCTACAGTGAATAGGTGCAGCGCAGACAACGGACCCCGTTCAGTGAAGTTATGGAACTCAGACACACGAATTGCAACGGTCTCTGTATGCAGATACAGGTTGTACAGATACTGCGGGTCCATCATGTTTGCTACATCACCAGAGCCAGCAGTTATCTCACGCTGAAACGCAGGGCTTGGGCCGATGATAAATTCGTGCAGGCTGACAATTTTCTTGTTCAGCTTCTGCGGAAGGAGTGCCCCGCCAATTGCCCCGCTATTGCCGAAGGCCGCATGAGTGTAGCGCATCTGACGTACTGCAAAATCAGGCGTTCGAACTGCTGGCTCCAGCAGCGTGTGTGCTTCGTACATTGTACGGCCGCAGTCTGGCCACGCGAACAAATCAATCTGTTCCATTATAGAGTCATCTCCACAATATCTTCGAGATCAGCAACAGGCTGGAATGCGATCATGATTCCCTTGTTGCTTGTGTAGGTAGTTGCTGCATAGCGACCATACAGGTTGATGTTAAGACCGTCACGCAACATGACGCCGATCATCTTCAATTCATTTTCGAACAGGCTGCGACCATCAGCAGCAAATGAAGAAGCGAGAAAAGCATAAGTCGTCGGCCCTGAATTGTTCTTTACTGTTTCGTTCCAGCAGATTTCCAGTGCGCGTTGTACTTTCTTTTCCAGTGTGTCGTTACGAGTAATAGTAGGCATTGTCAGTCTCTCAGTTTACGTGGGCGATACCGTGCGCGTTCTTCTGCTTTACGCAAACGGCGTTTAATGAGTTCGTGCGGTGTTTTCACTTTGGCAATCTTCGCCTGCGCTTTCTGCCGCATCTCTTTTATCTTCATCCAGTTCTTCACGAAGCCAACGATATGTGCAAGGAAAGCCATAGCGCCAAGCAGGTAGAACAGGACAGCACTCACCTTGTATATATCGTGCATCATGATTAACCTCTCATGCGTCTTTGTACCTGAGCCTGACGTAGACGTTTAACTACACCCTCAGGCATGAACTCCTGATCTATGCTTTCAAGACATTCGGATAGATTGTCTTTAGGTGTCAGTCGTCCGTTAGTGATTGCGTCTAAGAAGTCCGACCACGAGGTACCGCGATCTGGACGAGCCCGAAGTTGTTCCCAGGTTTCATTGTCAATATTGTCCAGAGCCGAAGTGCGCAGATAGTCAGGACGTATCGCTGCACCGCGAGCAATATGCCGTTTGTATATATCAGGCATACCCATTTCATGTGGAACTGTATACACACGAAGAGGCGCGACATAACGCTTGTCTCGCATATCAGACTCAGCCACGTCAGGCAGAAGGCCGATGTATGCCCAATGACTGCATTTGGTATAGTCCATGGATAAGTGTTTGACATTCACTTCCGTGTAACCAAGCTCTGTATGGAACTCGGTGTCGGATATCGGATGACACGCCAACACAGGTATATAAGCGGCATACTGTACACCAGCCAGACGTTCATGGGGCGACACATTGTGATTGACCCTCACTGGTAGCATTATTTCTTTGTCTCCGAAATGTTCGGAATGCACAGTAACGTCCAGATATAGAAATGCGGTCATATAGACTATGGCGTTAATAGCAAACAGGTTTGTATCTGAACTCAGAGGGATTCGTTTTAATGGCTTCATATCGTTTTCTCTTTGTTAGTGCGTCTACGCATATTGTAGCATAGACGCACTTTAGACAGCATGGTTATTTCAGCCGATTATTTGTTTCTTTCGACGCGAATGCAGTGCTCGCCGTTGCGTAGCGAGCAAGAAGTGCCGCCCATGAAATACAGATTGATATCGGGGTAACAATCTTCCACACGCTCGACCAAACGACGAGCTTTCAACGTGTCTTCTGGCGTGTCGATAAACAGAACATCGTTCGCTTTGATATGACGCGCACTGGTGAGGACGAACTCGATGTTGTCGGTCATCCAGTTTTCAATCTTCGACTGATGGTTGTGATCGTTTTCTTCATCAAGCAGCCAATCCATAGCGTCTTTACCTGTCTGCGTAAACATCTCAACGCCATGCAAGAAGTGAACACGACCCGAGGCCCAGTCTTGACGAGTGAACGGGTAGGGCATTTCAGGGTTGCTGTTCACTTCGTCACGCAGACCACACATAACGTAGTCGATAACGAACGGCTGCATACCGTAAATAATGTCCGCATCACGAATGCAACGCTCAATCATATTCTTTGGCTTACGATCATCCGAGTACGGGAATTGTGTGACGCGAATCAGGTCAGAGGCAATATCGCAGTTATCGATCAGCACGGCATCGGCCAGTTCGTGGTGCGCAGCTTTCTCCAGAGCTGCAATAGCCTGCTGAACATTGTACGCATCATCTTTCTGACCAAGCGAATGGTTCATGTCATGGAACATACAGGCGATAGCTAACGGTGCTGCGCCGTTGCGGTACTGCCAATCGTGAACGGCTTCGCAGTCGAGCAGCCAAAGAGCGAGCGCAGTTACATGCTTCATGTGTATCGTCGAATGGTAATGCAGAGCTTCCATCACCTGATCGTCACCGAACGCAGGACGGTTGTTGCGTTCGACGTATTCCCAAACCTTAGTCAGACCAAGACGCTTGATACGATCATTGAAGTAGGTGTTGAGTGCAACAGAAGAATAGAACGGCAGAGTGGTTTTATCAGCAGGGATTGATGCGAATTGTTCGTTCATTGTCATAGTCTCAAAATTTGCGCAGAAATGAAAAACGGGAAACCAGTTAAGGTCTCCCGTTGGGTTTATTGTGTTACCGCATCGAAGCCACGTGCAGGCTTGACAGTGCGCAGACGAGAGATAAGCTGGGCAGCAATCGCTTTGGCTTTCTCGCTCGGCTGTAGAGCTTTAGTGAAGTCCAGACTTCCAGAGAACATATTGTTGTCGCGCAACATCTCAAACGACAACAGACGATCATCACGCATGGCCTGCTGGTCTTTCGTAGGACGAACAACCATAGGCAGCACACCGCAATTGTACGCATCGAGCATACAATCCATGAACTGGCCAAGCAGATACGGTATAGCATCTGTAACCAGAATCACTTCGGCGCCTTCGCGCATGAGCAATTCATCAGGCGTTTCGCGCATCAGCACAACGCGAGTCAGAGCCTGACACAGAGATTCACGCAGATCTGGTGCAACGACGAGTGCGTGATCACGAATGCAGAAGATCTCTTCGGTGACTTCTTCCGAGTTCAACACAGGAACAATAAACGGTACAGCATTGTCGTACTGGTTGGCGGCAGCAAACGCATCATACAGACGCGCTACATGCGGATAGTCACGAACGATTACTTCTGCCAGTGCAGCCACATCACCTTCATTGATGTTCTCGCAGAGCAGGACAACGAGCGCATACTCCTGACGAGGCGATAAAGGTTTCAGCAACTGGAATTGCATTTTGTACAGCGCGGTGATATTGATGTTCATTATTATATCCTCTATTAGGAAGAAGGAGTATGCTTGCGGCGATACTCAGTCTGGACTTTTGCTAAATATTGTGGGGCACGTACCCCTCTCAAATATGCTCCCCAACCAGTGTTGTAGCTTTGAATGACGCAGGCGCGTCTGCCTTTACACTGCTTGTTTAGTAACGCAACAATCTGGGCTGCCTGATCAACATTGATTCGGTAGTCCATGAGTTCCCGCGCAGAACGTCCGTGCATGTCAGGCATGATTTGACACAGGCCTGTAGCTCCGGATTTGTTCCTGATCTTTGCACGGAGATGCGACTCGGACACGCAGATTGATAGAAGCAGTTTTGCATCTACGTTGTACTTCTCTGCGGCCAAATCAATCTGCTTGCCTAAATCAGACGGGTGAGGCAAGTGAGCATAGAGTTGCCGGAGGCGCTCTCTCGTTACATAACGTTTGGGCCTTCGTTCGTCTTTTACTGCTACTGCCTTTTCTATCTCCTTGTATTTAGTAGCCACTCGATTGGAGGGATCAAGTGACACGGCGGAAGACATATCAATGGCGTTGTCAGGGCCTGTAGACATACTGGCGTTTGCGTTGCTTGTCACTGCGATATACACAGCAAACATGACAGCGACACAAGCCCATACTGCTACGTTCAGGCGTTTAATTACCTCGTCGGTACGATTGTTAAGGACAGTTATCATCGGAAGTTTTCCCCTAGTGTGAAGGCGCTAGGACCTAACTATAAAAGCAGGCCGTAAAGGTTTTTGAACTCTACTTCTCTCCTTTGATGGTTCAGAACAAGACAGTCATAGTTGTATGGGTCAATCCACACAACCGTGTATGCGAGCTTGTTCGATTTCGTATACACTTTGTAGCCAAAGAGCTTACCTACAAAGAAACGGCTGCGAGCCATTTGTGCCAGACTTGCTTTGCAATACGATTCTAATACTGCGCGATTAGCATTAGGCTTCCTAGCGAGGAACGCGAGATAGGCTCGTAAGTTAGGCAGCGGGCTTGGTCGCTCACGAGGTAGCAGATAAGTTTTCTTTGCCATAGTGTTTATATTACGATAATGAGGAGCCCACGTAAGGCTCCTCGTGTGAGTAGCATCACTATATACGAAATATCCAGCACGGAATGTGAATGAATATCACAGTAACAGCGAGTTTGATCCCTATCCAAAGTACCTGCAGGTTGGATTCATTATCCATGCTGCGATTGAACTGAGTTACTGCGGGATCGTCGTTTGGGATGGAGCGTAGTTCACGAAAGAACTGAATAACGCCTACCAGATAGTAGGCGATTAGCACATACAGCAGATTAGCCACGAGCAGGTGTGGTTGAACCGAAGCCACCCTCACCACGTTCAGTGTCGTCCAGCGAATCTACCTGCGTGATTTCCATCAGAGGCACTTCGAAGAACAACACCTGAGCATACGCTTCACCGCGTTTAATATGCAGACCGAGTTGTGTATCGGGGCCTTCAACGAGAGAAGCAACGGCCGGCGCAACACCGCGCAGAATAGTGCGCACATCTTCGAGTGCGTTGCCTTTCGTACCTTTACCGCCGAGATGCAGAGCAGCCATCCACTGACCGCGATAGTCGCTATCAATGACGCCCAGAGTGTTAGACAGTTCACAGTTGAATTTAGCGCCCAGACCACTGCGAGGGAAGATGATGCCTACGTAGCCCTCAGGCACGGCAGCTTTGAAGCCCAGCTCAAACAGAGTTGTCTGTTCAGTAATGATCATGTCTTCCTGAGCGAACAGGTCAACACCGGCAGCTTGCCCAGATGCGCGAGCTGGCATTTTAAATTCAGGAAAACGGTTGAGGTCAGGCATTACTTTGAATTGCATTCTACGTCCTTAATTGTCGATTAGTTCTTTTACTTTGCGGGGCTTCGGCGCGTACTGACACTCTTTGTCAGTGACGTAGCGGCCTGCATGAGGGCCTGTAGTAATCAGAATCACTACAAGCAAATCACGATGCGTCATAACAACGCCTTCGCATTTATTCTCCGTGTCGCGATCAAACACAACATCGACGAATTGATCTTCATACTCACCCTTCGGGCAGATAGGCGAATGCTTTGCGAAGTTATCAATGAAATGCCGAGACACGAACAGGTCGTCGGTTGTCGAGAAGTAACGACGTGGAAGATTCTTCGCATCGATCTTCAAGATCTCATTATAAGGTAGATCGTTGTCTTGACGAACAATAGTTGCTGGGTAAATTCCCCAACGACACCTGAGAGCAATCTTCTGGCCCTCGTCACGTCCCCGAGAAGGGAACGTGGTGGCGGTTATGCCTTTAACAACTCCCATGAGTGTCTCCTAAAACAGAGGCAGATGTTTGAAGCGCTCAGGAATATCGTTCTTACCGTAAGCCTGAGCAGGAAGCAGACCATACTGCCGAGCAGTTTGCGACACTTCTCCGTGAATACACGAATTAGCGAAGCTGGTCAGCTTGCCGTCAAGGAAGACTGCTTGATCTTCCATGAACAGATGACGCAAGAAGTACGGCACGTTCAAGCCGTCGCCGTTATCAAAGAAACCGAACTGGTCAGTCAGTTGCTCTTTCGTGTACGCGAACGGCACGAAGAAACGAATACTACCGACGATAGATTCGAGTTCTTGATCATGCAGCGCTTGCACCAGCATCATGCGTTGCGCGACAGTCGGATGAATATCCGTTGCAGAGGGATAAAGCGCCTCAGTCAGGTCACGCACAATCTTTGCAGCGCGCGGGTCAGCGTCAGGTCGAGTCAAAATAGATGCGCGATTGAACATGTCCAGTTCTACCAGAGCTTTGAACCCAACTTCCTTGTTGGGTGCATCTACGGCCATAGCGATGTGATTCAGAATATAAAAGTAACCGTAGCTTTTCATTTTTATCCTTAGAGTTTACGGAGCATATCACGCAGTTCATCAGTAAGCACGTCGGCAATCTTCGGGTTGTAATCGTTGCTGGTGCGACGACGAACCTGAGTAACGCGAATCGCCGTGTCGATCATATCATCGACAACTTTAGTCGGGTCTTCGCCAGCCTGAATCTTAGCAACAACCATCTCACGAAACTCGAACAGGTGAGTCGAGTCCATGTCTTCGGCTAACAGGCGCGGAAGATACTCAGGATGTTTTGCGTTGTAAGTTGTGGACATGAGGCTTACTGCTTTCTTGCGTGAAATAGTGCGTGACATAAATGACAATTCCCGTTATAAACGTATAGTTAAAAATGACGTTGAGAGCGATGTTGCTCTAGCTGCTATTATAGCAGAAAAGCGCCCCACGAAGAAGCGCTATTTTGACCAGTTATTTGTCGATGTTGATAAGAGTGTACGCGACTGCCAGCGCTTCGCGGTTAGTAGCGATAGCGCGATCAACACCGCACGTGTGGCGAGATACGAGAGTGATAGCGAAGCGGCGATCACCGAACTCTTGTTTGCTGTCCAGCTCATGCCAGATTTGCTGATCGTGAGTCAGTGTGACTTTGCGTGGCATTGGCTTCGCATATGCTTTCTTCTGACCACGACGAGGCAGAGGTGAGCGGTTGTTTTGAGCAGGCTCAGGCAGACGCACAGTAGGAAGATCGACAGTGACTTCCATAACAGACACGCCAGTAATCCACTCACTTTCATCTTCGTCCGTGTCTTCGTCCGGGTCACCGTATTTGTCATAGAAGACTTGTTGCAGTTCGTCGAGGTCCTGATCGAAGTCTTCCACCATCATAGGCTGGCAATCGCAATCAATCTCCTCTTCGTCTTCATCGCAATCACAGCGAACTTTGGAGTTTGGTCCAATAAGATTCAGACGTGTACACAGAGCGGCCAGCTCGTCGAATCCCATATGACGGACGGAGTCGTATTCAGCAGGGCGACTTGCGGTGCGTTTTTCTTCCTGCTGAATTTTGTACTCGTCCGGCCAGTAGTTGGTCGTGTCGATATTGCCTGTATCGTTGTGAGGATGATACAGACTAAAGTGACGCGCATAGCCTTCGTCTTTGCCTTCGGTCTGCAACGCGATGATAAACTGAGGCAGACGCGTGTGACTGACAACCGACGTGTCTTTTTCGAGAAGATTGTCCAGACCGTATTGAGCTACAGTCCAGATGAAGGCACGAGTAACCAGCTCACAGCAAGAACTGTTATTCGGTGGCCAGTAGCCTTTGCCTGCGGTGCGTGGGTCGGTGCAGTGCATAGTCAGCGCCATGTTCGACACAGCAGAGAAGAAAGTATCACGCCACTTCTTCGACAGCAGTTTATCGAGCGCGTAGATTTCGTCAGAGGGCAGAAGCGTTTTACCGTCACCGGAGAATTGAATCCCTTCCAGCAGACGATACGTTGTCTCTACGGACGGCTCGTCACCTTCATAAGGCAGAGCAACATCTTTAGCCAGCACAGTGTTTGCTACTGCGCGTAACGCATCACGCACTTCAACGCTGCCTGAGTTAAACATACGGCGAACCGCATCGGCCAGTTGTTCATTCTTTTCGATCATTTCTGAGTTCCTTCCTCAAGGTCAATATACAACGCGATCATTTCTTCAAGCGTTTGATTCGCTTTCTTCAACGTCATAAGTTTTAGAAGCGTAGCCTGACAGACAGGGAGCGCATATTTCTTTTCTGCATGCCATGTACGAGCCAAGTGGCGTACAGCAGCATCAGGGCGTGGGTCAACAGCAACGGCAAGCCGTATGTTCAGCAGCATTTCTTTATAGGTCTCCCAGTCTTGTGGACTGGAAGCAACCTTGTTTATTGCCGTGCGTTGTTGCAGGAATATGTCTAACTTCTTTCCTTTCATCAGTTCAGCACCACCGCCATACTATCTTGAACGGTGAGCGCGTAGCATTCGAGCAGCCAGTCTTTAACAGCAGACTGTTCTTCGTAGCCCATAGCATTCATATCACCAACCTGAACGATCTGATACGCAGGAGCATCGTCTTCGTTCTCAGAGCGGACGCGTTGCAGAACCAGAGTGAGTTTTGGCACAGACGCGTCTTTGTTGACGTAAGTGATTGTCAGGTCGGAGCCCATACGCTCGACGTCGATAGACTTGGCTTCAATAGTCGGCGAACAGACCAGAGGCCAAAGTGCAACAGTGTCGATAGCATCACGCGACACAGCGAAGTCAACAACAGCTTCGCGCAGGTCACTGGCGGCAGCGAGCTTGCTGAGGCAGCTATCATCCAGCTGATCAGAAATAGTCATGCCAGACGACTGCATACCTGCGGCCGGAGCTGGTGCTTTGTAGTTTGCAGCGTTAGCGGAAGAAGCAGCCAGAACCAGTGCGATAGCGATTGAAGTGAATTTCATTTTGAACCCCATTGATATGAATTTATGTGAAGCCCGTAAGCCTCACGGTAAGAAAAAGGTGCAGGCGAGGCTGCTATGTATTTACAGACTCGCCTTGCTCTGTACGGGTATCATACATCGCTCTTTCGGAAAAGGCGTTGTAGACTATCCACCCTATATCGCAAACCTCATGCAGCTTGTCAGCGCATTCTTTGGCAGCGTTGAAGTCTGGAAACTCAGCGATGGTAACTTGCTGGCCGTTGAGAACGATCTCTTTCAGCCACGTACCTTCATATGCTTCGCCGAAATACTTATGGGTCGCACTAAACACATGATACCGTGCCATGTAAACCTCCGAAGTTTGTCTCTACATATTTAAGACCCGAGAGTCTATGCTCAAAGTGCGGATTGCGGAACGCGATTGTTCCGAATACGCGGCTGTTGAATTGTGGACATGCTGCGTTGAGTTCGAACGGCTTAATCTGGGCATACGCCCGGATTTTAATCACATGCGTAGCACCTGTAAGCTCAGGCGACCAAACAACATCAGATTTGCGTACTACATAGAAGCTATTGTTCTTGTCGGTCAGGACGATGAAGTCAGCGCGTAGTAACATGCGCGTCTTACCAAAAACAAAAGCATCCCCGTGTGCTAGGCGATCCGCACAAAACTGTTTTGAACTATTACAAATAACGATCATTTTAAGACACCCCACGATAGGTCAGCGCATGAATTTATTGTTTGGGTTATTCTATGGCTTCTGGTTGTGAGCTTGCTAGGGCGCCGTTTTATTCGGTTCGCTTTCCTTGCTGTCACGCACTTCGAACGTTGATTGCGGTGTCCGTGTTCCATACACAGCACGACCAAATTGATCGTAACCAACAACCACACGTTCATGTACATCGTGTGATAGACGTTGTAATCTAACCTCCGTGCCATCGACATATTTTGATTCGACAGGACGGAAGCCGCGCTTTTCTATTAGCGAAGTATTGGTGTTCGTAGCACCGTACATAGCTTCCAGTGGTTGGACTTTCATTTTAGGCCTCAGTAATAGTTGCGAGAATGCGAACCGCAAGCTCAGGGTCATTTGGTGCCAGATGGACAGCAACCAAATTCAGAATATCCGCGCGACGACCTTTAAAGCGAACACGCATGTAAGCATCAAGGTCATTCATGATTTCGTTGGCGCGACACCAACGTTTGATGTGCAGCGGAACTTCCAGAGCGCCAGGCCAAACACAGGAGATACGATTAGTGGGTGCGAGACCCGTGATACCAAAAGAGTGTTTAACGGTCGGTGCAATGCTTGCTTTCGTTGCGATAGTTGTCGTATTGAACATTGTCTTATTTCCTCTGTCTTCTTATATGAGAAAAACGAGCGATAGCGCTCATAAACAGTGTATCATAGGGCAACCTTCGAAAACAAGCCTTATTTTGTCCAGTTATTTGCTGAGTTGAGCGTAAAACATGCCAATTTCATTCGCGCTCTATTCTTCGCTTTTGACTCGCACATCAGGTCAAATTCAGAGAAGCTGAGAGCCCAGTCGTTTACGTCTTCGTTGTGATAGTAGTCTGCGTGAGCGCGTAACTGCATACGATTAGCAGTCAGCTTGTTTTGATCAGGCAGACCACGAGACGGCACGAACTCTGGCTTTGAAACTGAATAGTGAGCGACGGGAGTAATGCCTCGCCAAGACTCAATGACACGTTGAACACGATCATCGTCTGGTTGAATGTATTCGTTTGTCATTACCCAGTGATGGTGAATGTCGAGAACTATCGGGCACAGGTCCGCCAGCTCCAAGCAATCTTCTACGCTCGAAGTAATCTCGTCGTTCTCCACCGTGAGCATCTTACGGCAGTGGTCAGAAAGTTTTGAGTGAGCAGCACGAAAGCCTTTTGCACCAAGTCTACCGCTCAGGTGAATGTTGATCTTGAAGTCCTGAAAGCGACGTCCGTATCCCATGTGATAGGCGCAGTATGCGTGGTACTCAAGTTCGCGTATCGAGTTGACAACAACATCAGGACGATCAGATGCAAGTACCGTGAACTGACCTGGGTGAAACGAAAGACGAACGCCAGAACTACATGCAAGACTACCGCACTTCCACAACCAGTGTTCAATGTACGAGGCGAGTTCGCGCTCGTCATACAGGTGAGATACATGCGGGTGCGTGTAGAGCGGAAGTAGTTCGCTTGTGATACGAAACATGCGCATGTCAGTACGCAGCATCGCAACGTGTGCGATCATATCGTAAAGTGAAGTCAGGTTGACCGTGACTATCTCGCGTAGGCGTTGACGTTGTGCGTCGAGGTCAAGTTTAGAGAAGTGGGTGTAGCTAATGCTTTTGTTTGGGTAGGGCTGTTTGCCGTTTGCGTCAATCAGCTTGCAGGCGAATCCGAATCTCATGCGAAAATGCTCCAGAAATGACAAAAGGGAAACCCCGCTAAGGGCCTCCCATGATTATTACTTGCTCTTACGAGCGTGTAGATAGTTTTCGAGTTGATAGAGGTTGTTTACAACATACGGCTGGGCCAGCTTCAACATCGGGTCAACTTTGATCAGCTCTTCCAGAGTACGGAAGTGATCGATACACAACTTGAGGTCTTCGTCAGACAACGGCGCGGCTGAGTTGTAGACTTCAAGAGCTTTCTTTGTGGCGCCTTCTTTAGTCATCGTGTACATTACCTTTTCAACTTGAACCAAGGTCGGCTCTTTCTTGTGATTACGGAATTTAAGACAGGCGATCACTTTGAGAATCTCCTCAAGTGTATCACCGCCAATCATCCCAGTGTTGTGCCACGATACCTGCTTTGATTGACGCAGCTTGTCGCGGGACTTCTTATCAAACTGTGCGTACCAACCGCCTTGTGTTTCACCGAGGTCATCAGTGTACGTTGGCTCATATCCAACATCACCTACGTTACAACGCAGACCAACTTCCAGCAGCGCGTGATTGATTTTGTCCACACCATCAGCAACTTCCTTCGCGCTCAGTACCACTTCATTCTTTTTCACTGTTATCTCCATAACGCGGTTTGCATGCCCAAGTAGCAAAGAAGTACGCAGCAACAATAACAGCCACCAGCATGGTTAGCATAGGACTGCGTACTTCAAAATAAGGAAGCGCGATAGCAATGACAAGCAACGTGGCAAGTATCAGAGCTTCGCGCCAGTAACGTTTAATTGCGGAGAGCGTAGTTTTCATCATCGGCCGCCTGATCATCTTCTGCGTCGAAGTCAGAGCTAACGTCAGCAACGAACTGCGCATACGGCATAGAGAGTTCGTTAGCGGCAGACTCAACGTGTTCGCGGATGCACTTCACGCTCTGGGACGAAGCGAGAATAAGACCGTGTACGCACTCAATCATTTCTTCCTGAGTCATATCTTCGTAGCGGTCATAGCAGTCCGACTTCAACTTCTTAGTCAGCAGAACGCACAAAGCAAACACGGATTCTTTCTCGGCTGCCAGCTCTATATACTTGCGAACGCTATCGGCCATGATCAGATGCGGGTTGTTGCCTCGCGTTTTACCCAGGCCCCGCATCACAGTTGTTTCCATCTTACCGGCAGTGCTTGAGATGCCGATCATTACATCGGCCTGATGTTGATGAACACCTTTCAGTTCGTACTCCTGACGAACCAGTTCATTGTGCTGTTCAATCAGCTTGCAGATCTCACTGATCTGATCTTCGGTATCAGTGTCGAAGTAGACCGCAGCGTGACGATATTCTTCAAGACACGCGGCCGGGTGTTCGTTCATGAGATTGCGAAACACTAACCACGGCCCGTGGAAGGTATTCGTTTCGTTCTTGGCTTCTTCGCCAATAGCATCGCGCAACGTTGTGTACGCGTTGGCGATCATGACACGAATCTCGCACACACGGTCACGCGCATCGAGGTCAGAAAACTTCTTAGTGTTCGGGTAGCTACCTACGAATAACTGTTTCATTGTTTGCTCCTTAAAGATCGTCGAGTGCGTTAGTACGGCCGAGGCGCGGTTGTGCTTTTGCTGCTTTCAGGCGAGCGCGTTGTTGCTTCTGCCACGTCTTAACTTCATAGTGTTTTGCACCAAGAGCTAACGCAGCATCGACTGACGAGAAACCAGCAGAGGTCAGAATCTCGTAGCCTGTAATGTTTGGCGTTACGTCGTAAGGACCGATAAGCACGACTTTGAGGTCAACAGTATCGGTACAACGAATAAGACGCCACGGACCGCGAACAACAACGGTGTAGTTTTTGAAGCCGCGAACAAGAGCAACTTCTTCGATTGAAGTGTTAGGCTCTTTGCTGGAGATTCTGATAGGAACTTGTCTGATCATTTTATTATCCTCGTTATTCGACTGTCTGTTCTTTACAGTACGCTGGGTACGTTCTTGGTGCCCGACGTATCTATCATGCGAATAATCGCCTTGCCGATGGTGTCATCAATCTTACCCTGTGCTACAGCGTACATCTTACGCAGAAGTTTTGCTCCGTACTCAGGGCTATCGACGTTACCAAGTCGCGCAATAAAAGTATTCAGCGCGTCAGCTATCTTATCCAAATCGTCGTACTCTTGGATGTTGTTGAACATGTTGACTGTGCCAACGTGGCCTTCGTTCTCAAACAGCGCCTGCCATTCGTCAAATTCAAAACGGACGTAGGCAGCAGAACCTCCAAGCTGATGAATGTGATCAGCGGCGCGTCGAGCAAGAGCAGCTATCGACTTACGTTCCGGGTCTATGTTGCGTGACATTGTAGTGCCGCCCTTCCCTGTACTCGTCACGTTTTGTTTATAGATAGTGGTGACGTTCGGTATAAGCACATACCGATGAACAGGCTTAGGCTTAACCACAGGCAGATCTGGCTCAATGCGTTTTGCCGTTTCGCGTTCAGCAAGAATCGTTTCAATCACACGACGCTTATTAGCTTCGGTTGGGTCAGTGCGATATGCAGTAAGTGCGTCTTGCACTTCGTCCTCGTCCATGAGGAATTGAATGATACTGTCCACGGTGTTCTCCTTATTCAGGTTGATTCGCCTTCGTCTTCACGATCAGCGGAGCAATTTTCACACAGGTCATCCCACTCACCATACACTTCACCCTCAGCCAGAGGAGTACGGCAGTCAGTGCAGCGGGAATACGGTTCTTTGCGTTCTTCAGGGCTAGCTTTAATGTCCATGACTACCTCAATTGAGAGTCTTTGGAGCCACGACGATTGTAGCCAGCATGAGCAGAACCATCGTGACTTGCCTGACAGTTAATGCAGTAACGCGCATTCGGCATAGCGAGCTTACGCATCACAGGAATCTTTTCACCGCAGTCGGGGTTGACGCAGTAATCAGAACCTACGCCTTGAAGTTCAGAACGAGCGCGGTCAATCTCGTTCATTACGTTTGTTTCGATGGTATCGTTTACGCCATCGTCTTTCACAAAGCCTACAGCCATTTTATTTCTGTTCCTCATAACGAATGATGTTTGCACCGAGACCAGAGTGCAGTTTGCAGTATCTCGCTGCTTCGTGAGTCACGAACACGTCAACGCGATTGTTGTCCGCATCTCTCACTTCAAAACTCAGTGGTTGATTGTGTCGCCGTGAATGCTCTTCGGTATATTCAATGCGAAGACGCTTGAGTCTGAACGCACACAGGTTGACCTCTGAACGCAACTCCTCATAACTCGGGTTGCCCTTAATCAAAGTACCGAGACGTTCCCACTCTTGAAACTTTCGAGACGTATCTACAGTCATACGCTCGCGCATACGCATCGCACCGATAGCCTGCTTGTAATAATGCAGATTCTGTAGCGTCGCCATTGCTTCACGGTAAATGCCCTCGCACTTGTGACCATGATATTGCGGGTCATCAGCACGGCGAAAGTATTTCTTACGGTGCGTATCAGTGAACATGCGAGGCATCAGTCGATACTCCATGTGTTAGTTTTAGGAGGCTTGCAGCCAAACTTCTTCTCGTACCAGACTGCGTGTTTACGTTCGATCTTATCGAAGTTCAACGAACCCACAATAGTGTTGTTATCAAGCGGGCCCATTGCAGCGAGCAGGTATTGCTCATAAGACCACATGCGAATGTAGCACACACCTCCAACAAGACCGAAGATGATGCCTGTCCAGAACCACATGTCCTCAACAGCGGGCGCTGAACGGCCGTGCATGATCAGAATAGCAATCAGCATAGCGCCTGTAATAGCGAGGCGCCTGCGCCATACGATAAGCCCGTAGTAGAACGGACTGTGATAGTAAAAGTTACGAGTCATGCTATTCTCCCATCTCAGCAAGAGCGGCCTTGAGTTCCTGTTCACTGCTAGACTTATTGAGGTACGCGAACTTCTCTAGCAGAGGACGGCCTGTAGCAACACGCTCCAGCTTACGAAGGATATACATCGCATACAGACGATGAACTTCGGGTCCTGTATATTCCTGAACTACAGAGAACAGTGCTTTCAATTCGTCTGCATTCAGTTTGATTTCAACTACAGGCTCAATAATAAGTTCAGGATGATCGTCCAGATCAAAACCCATCTCGTCCATAACACAGAGCATAATGTTCTCCAGCTCTTTGGTTGTTCCTGCCCAGTTTGCAAACGCAATACGCAGAACGCGGAAGCCAGGGTCTTGGTCCAACTCAGCTTCTATCCGATCTAGTTCGTTTTCGAGGAACTCGAAACCACTTAACGGGCCAGACTCTTCCTGCTCAAACATCTCAAGAAGCGATTCGTCCTCAAGACACACGATGTAACTTTCACGATTGGTTTGCTCAAGCACACAAGCAAAGAACTCTTCCTGCCCAAGCAGCGGGATAGATTGACGGAATTTCTTTTCAAACTCGGTCAGGAACTTGTTCACTTCTAATTGAGTAGCCATTTTTAGTTTTTCCTATTAGCACATGCCGCTACCGAAACCACAACGCCCGTTACCTCCAGTGAATCCACAACGAGAAGAACCAAAGTCGCAGCTATCAGGATAACCTTTCGGTTCAGCCTTCTTAGCTTTCTTCAAACGAGGCATAGGTTTAGCCTTCTTCGCTTTCACTTCTGGTACAGGCTCTTTGCGTGACCAGTCGAAGTACAGGCTGCCGTCCATGTGGAATACCATCTCAGTATATTCTTCTTCGTCTTCGTTCGGTTCGTATGAAGACGCTTTCAGATACGCAAAGCTGTTACCGAGATCGGTACTACGATGCGTGAAGCAGGACGGGCAGCCTGTAGTAAACGTGTCACCGAAACCAGGCAGAGTTTCTTCCGTCAGTTCGTCGTAATAGCTGCCGTCAAAGATAGAGTTGAACAGTTTAATCAGTTCAGGTTCTTTGACTTTCTTAGGCGTATACTTGATGCTCTTATCACGCGGGCGCTTTTCTTCACGCGCAGCCTGTACAGCTTGACCATACTTGCGCAGTTCTTTACTCAACTTCTTGTTGTCGTAATCAACACGGAACACAACGTCTATCCACGGGTTTGCTTTCATGAACTCGTTTGCCTGACGAAACTCCCACTCGATGTTGTCGATGTTCTCTTTGTTGATAACGAAGTTGATGTGGAAACTCAGCTTGCGCCCTAACTGACGGCGGAAGCGAACCAGGGCTTCAATCGTCCACGTATACTTGACGTCCATGATCTTGTTTGCTTTCTCACGGTCGAATGAGTGCATACTGATATTCAGATGCGATAGCTTGCTCTCCAGCATCTCGTCCGTGTTAAGATCGAGGAACGTCATTGTTTGATTGTGCTTCTCAAGGAACTGACCGTTAGAAGTCAGACCCACTTTACGCATACCTGTTTCAGCACGAATGCGGTCGATTGTTTCGAACAGGTACTTCATGCGAAGTGTAGGCTCACCGCCAGAGATTGATACGTGGTCAACGCGATGGCCATGTGCCTTAATCGCAGCAATCAGATTGTTTGACCACGCTTTCTGATCTGCTTTATTCTCCATCTCTTTCTCAGGACAGAAAGAGCAATCAGCGTTACAGGTCACAGGCAGAATAGCGGTGAAGTTGCGCAGTTCGTCAGGAATCTTGCGCTCTTTCTTTTTCTTCTTGCCGTACTTACCGGCTTCCCACTTATCAAGCAATTCACTTTGGTTGTGTTTGATAAGCGTCAGGTGCTCGGCGTGATACCAAGCACATTCGCCTTCATGCTTGATGTGAAGTTTATACTTATCTTCTGTTTCATCACGACCAACAACAATTGCATCTTCACCAGAAGTGAAAGCGCTCTTGGTCGAAGGAAGTTCATCGGCAATACGAACCAAGTCAGTCAGGCGGAAGGTGTGTTTAATCTTTTTCATGTACATATCCTCAGCTAAATTTCAGGTTACTTGGAAGCAGCTTCGACGTAAGCAATAAATTCTGCGGACGGCGTTACGTTGTGGTGCTCAATCATGTGCTGATAGCAGTATGACCAGAGCCAGTTGTCTTTGGTGTATTCACCAAGCATCATTGTCTCACGGCAATACGGACAGCAGGATAAACCACGAATGCGTTCCAGTTGAGCAGCGTCCTGAACTTTACGCAGCATAGGAAGAAATGTATCACGATCAGCGAATGGTGTTTCTGATACCTCAGGAATAGGCGAGGCGTTATACAAAGTGAATGGGCGGCCTTCAATAGTAGGTGCAACAACTTCTGCTTTAACTTTTGACTTTTTCATATACATATCCTCATGTAAGTAGCTAAACGAGTGTCTAGCGTTCATCTCTATTATAACACAATCAGACTCAGCTTTTAATGGCTGTTTCATCCAGTATTATGCGTAGTTGCTCGATTTTGGGTCCGTAAGATTTGATGCGCTGCGCCTCAAGCATCTCAGCTAAGTCTTGAGTATGCTGGTTGTTCTCTGCGATCCCTTGCTCAATCATCGTTCTGATTATCTTACCCCAGTGAAGGAACTTCTCATTAATCGCCTCAAAGTCCTTTCGAGTTCGACTATGCAGTTCGCGCTCCAGAGCTATCTCCCACCCTTTGGTTATGTCGCGCCACACTTCTGAACCGCTACGGTAGAACGTCGTTCCATACCGATTGGTCACCATTGTTCCTTCACGTCCATGAACTGAGAACCATCGGCCAGATGACGACCGCACATAGCGCGATCCCCAATGACTCATGTACGTCTTTTCCATAACTACACCAACTTGATATAGCGGGACGGTACGTGGTCAGTTAGGATGACACCGTTTTCTGCGCGGTAGAACTTATAGCCGTGAGTGATCATGGCCCGAGCGTCAATCTCAAACACAACAGGTTCTCCGTGACGTTGACCAACACGCTGCGCCGTTTCAATATCGTTGCTGATATGGACGTGCTTGCGTTTGCGTTTCAGAATACCTTCGTGCATGATTGACGACACGTTCTTTTCTGCCGTGCCGTGATACAGTGGAGCCAACTCAGTCCATTCTTCCATGTTGATGATAACATGCTCGACCGAGTGCCCCTGAACACAGCGAATCTTTGTCTGGTCACGATTGAACTCAAAGCGACCCTTCTCGTCTGCGTCTACTTCTGCGACTAACATATCGAGAGTGACCGGCTTAACATACTTCGCTTTCTCTAACAGGTCAGAGACCGACACCCAGCCCTGCGTGTCCATAGCGATACCAATGTCCTGCGGCTTGTGCCGTAGAATGTACGTCAGATAAACTCCCAATGATTTAGCCATTCTTTTTGTCCTTTTTGTTTTGTTGTTCCCATGAAGTCTTACGGAAACATTCTATACAGATAAAGAAGCCGGCCAGAAACATAAGTGTCAGGCCAAGGCACAACATAATGTTGTAGTGGTTTGCTGCTTCGGCGGAAGCAACTGCTCCCACCAAGCAGAAGATCACCAGCGCAAGCAAAGCGATCATTCGTCTGTTCATTCTTCGTCGTCTTCCTTCAGGTCATCGTCGTTTGCCTGATAGTCGAACTGCGGGTCAAACTGACGTGTTTGGAAATTGAAACCCAAAGATTCAAGCGACGCTACGAAGCAGACCCACGCTGTCACTTCTTTCCACGCCGAGGCACCTTCAGGAAGTTTGTTGTCATCTGCAATACTTGTCGCAGTCATCTGCCAGTCGTGTTCAGTCAGGCGACCGATAGCGTCAACGGACGTTGGGTCTTTATAGTCGAGTACGCCGTCGAAGTGTGCCACCAGCTCTGCTTTCACATGCGGGCTGAGTCCGCGCAGGAACATAAAGATGCGATGTGTGTCACGCACTTCCATAGGAATAACTTTCTGCGCGGCTTTAACGTTCGGGCTATGCCACTCTGATACCAGTACCCAATGAGACAGCAACGTTATCGGCAGGTCATCTTCGGTGGTATGCTCAGTGTTGCCGCTATACCACATAGTCGATCCACCGTCTGCATACGATTCACAGAACGTTAAACCTTCACTACTGTTCGGGTACAGGCGACCGTAACGAACTTGTTCGTGTTCGTCTACGCACAGATACATGCCCGCTTGCTCAGGCGTTTCGTCTGCACCAGCGTTCGACAAATCAATATCACGCAGGCCACACACCCACTCATTAAGCGCCCTGATGATCTTATCGCGGTCACCAGTAGAGCCGATGATGTTCTTGCGGCGCATGTCTGCGAACTTGCGAGCGATCATAACCGGGCTGTTAAGTTCAGGCATAGAGTATTCAATGACACCCATTGCACCCATTGCCAGACCCAACAGTTGAACGTTAGACAGAGTAAGATCGTACTTCGCGTTCGGGCTGGCCAGCGTTAAGATTTTGAAGAGGTCAGAGTGAGACAGCGCTGCAATATCTTCGTCCGAGTCCATGTTTGGAATAGACAGCTCGGTACGGTTAGCATACGCCAGTTGGTTAATTGCTTCGCAGATATTCTTCTGCTTGTGCATGTTGAAGTTGTCGAGCCAATCGAGAACGTCTTCGTCAATCATTGCGCCAGAAATGGTATTCATGCTATATCTCCAAGGAAAAGGGTATCAGTTGCGGCATCATGTATCTTCGCCGCGAATTGAAGTAGTTCGTCTATGGCTTGTCTGACATCCTTGTTCTTGCACATCTGACGTGCTGCTAGGAGTGCCATCTCCGCTTGGGCTACGTCTACCACGATAGCGCGATACAACATCTCACGAACTATCGCTTCGACCTCAGGGAGGGCACCCAACATCTCTACTTGCTTACTACGCAGAAACACTTTCCTGTCAAGAGAAGGCAATGCAGAAAACTCTTTGAGTTGTTGTTGGGTGACCATGATAATGCCTTAGTTGTGTTTCACGTAAATCAACAGGTACTGATCGTCATACTCAAAATCAAGCACACGATACACAGACTGATTGATGCTTATCACTGGCGCCTTCTTTGTTTTGATTCCCAGAGCATTGTAGTTGCCCACCAGCACATCATGAAACATACGTGCGATAGGAAACTCAGGGTCAACATGAAAGCGAATAGTTGCGACACCCTCTTTGTGCGGATAAATATCCACATAAGAATGGTCCGCTTGGTGCGCGTTGTACTTTGCCTGTAGACATTCGATGCGCATACGCTCAGGCATGCCATCATCAAAGATTTCAGTCAAGGCATCATAGTCCATAGACTTAAATCGCAGGCGCCTATCAACAGCAGCGCGGAACCATGGGATAGTGGCATAGCAGGCAGCCAGCGGCGTTAAGCAGATTAGAATAGTTGGCCACCAGATTGTCATACACCTCTCTCCCTGTACATCGCACATTGCTGCGGGATTGTTTCGTCGTGGAACCAATAGAGGCTACCGATTGGCACGTCTTTATCAATGCCGAATGGTTTGAATCCACCACGCTGTAGAAACTTTCTAAACTTCGGCGTCAGGACGTTTTCGACTTGCAGAATCCAATCACGTTGACGACACATCTCTTTGGTACGTGCGAGTAACTTCGAGAACTCGCCTTGTCCCGGATTTGTCACGTTGATTGTTGACAACACTAGCACAGGTCGATTCCAGAGACATTGAAACTGGGTGCGAAAGCGCAAGTACAGTTGGATGTTCTTCATCTCAGGGTGCAGGTCGTGAACGTGATACGCAACGTTACCCCAAGGTGATTCCAGTGACTTGAGATACGCCCGCTCAAACTCTCGGATCAGAATATCTATTTCGCTCATTGCTACTTCCTCTTAGGCTACTTTTGGTTTAGGTGAGTAAATCTCTTTGATTGCGCGACGCAGTTGCTCGTAGCGCTCTTTACCTTCCATGAACATCACGGTCTCCAACATGCTTGGGATTTCCGCACTGATATGGATGAAGTGTGCTTTCAACCAAACGCGTTGACCGTTGATTGGGTCCAAGTCAGGGCCGCCGCATTCTTCATTGTATGCGCGTACACGATCTTCTTCCATGCTATCAACGTGATTGCATAGCAGATCGTTAACCGCTTCTTCGTGTGAGTCGTGCGCGAAGGCTTCTTCGTCCTGACTTTCAATAGGTCCGCCGTTGAGTTGACGTTCGATCTCGTAGGCATCTTTCGATCCACACATGCAGGAGCCTTCAATCTCATGCACACAGAACAGCGGGTAATGGCCACGCACGTCAAACGTTTTGCCGTTAGTACGGAAACGCACAGCTTTGTCTCCGATGATACGAATTTCTTCGACAGCACGAACATCTTTCAGGCTGGTCATCATCACTTGGATGATATGAGTGATTTGACTAAGCATTAGTTTTTCCCTTATAAGTTGGATGACAAATTTGAATGGCTGTTATTGTGTTATTGAAATACTTGGCGATGCGCTCTGCTACCTCCATCGCCGGGATCTGAATGCCCCGTTCGATACGACTCAGGTTGCCTGCATCTACATCGATCTCTTTGGCTACCTGAACAAGCGTCACACCCATAGCGATACGAGCAAGGCGCATCGGCGTATCAGTGTTGGGCTTCATCTTACGACGATACACAAAGTTGAGTTGTGCCATCATCTCGTAGTCACACTGACCCTGACAGACAACTTTCAACTCTGGGTGTTTGCCAGAAACAAAGTAGCCTTTGTCGTTAAGCTGAAAGTAAACCTTGTCGTCGAACGTGCGCAGGTCTTTTATCTTACGCACGTCTTTCAGGTTGCGCATGATTGCGCTTATCACATTTGAGCGGTCAAACATTTCCATAGGAAACCTCCCTGAACGTAAAATGGGACACCCACCAGCGTGAGCATCCCTGTTTGTTATTCGTCGCGTTCAAGCAGATCGCCGTGAACTGCTTCATCGTACCCATCATACTGTTTGCACTCAGTGCCTTTCGGGTAGATGAACAACGTGTTGTCAGAACGGAACTGCGACACGTCAGGCTCGATAACACAGAGCGCTTCGATTGCAGCATCGTCTACAGCACGGAACAGCGGAATCCATTCTTCGGTCTCACGCACGTAAGACCATTTGGTGTCTGCCCAACCCTCAAGCTCAGACAGGTCAGCAATGTGCGCCTGCTGAATGACCTGAATACTAGCAGGCATTCCAACGTAACGTACTTTCTGCGGTACGAAGCGCAAGAACGGAGTGTCACGCAGTTCAAGGTCGTTCTCAATTTCTTTCAGTGTGTACACACGGCCACGTTGCGGGTACTGTTTCATGTTAAGCTCCTCAGCTTATGGGTTATGTTGACAGCAGGCTCTCGTAAGAACCTGCGAGCAACAATCACAGTTTGTACATCAGACCTTCAATCACACCTGCAATGCGCTGGAACGTTGCAGCCGAACTGTACTGGCGTTCGATAAGAATCACAATGTCTTTATCGACGGTCACTTCGAAGTCTTCAAGAACATCAGACTGAATGACCTCAGACGGGAAACGCAGAACAACGTGTCCGTGTCCGAGTTTGTTCACAGCGCCAGTGCGATACTTAACAGTGACGGTGCGGTCCGCAATATCAGTGACGAGTTCTAAATCGCCACGAGACAGAATGATCGACAGGCAATTAGTGATACGCAAGAAGCCGTTGTTGTCGAGGTCGTCAAAGGCACGGGCATCGCGTGGCATTTCAGTAGAAGTCATTTTGTTCTCCTCAGAACGTGGGTTTGATTTTCAAAGGGCACTCGCAAATGCCCTTCACAAATCTTAGCGGTGATGCGCTACTTTCAGGTAAAGACAAGTAGATGGGAAATACTCGCTGCCATTCTCAATGGCGTCACGGCAGCGGATATGCTCGTTCGTTTCGTGGCGAGCGATCAGCATATTCAGCATCGACTGGTCGAAGCGACTCATTACTCCGATAACGTTTGAGTCTTGCATCAGGCGCAACGCCTTAATGTCGCTGAATGTTATGTCTCGGTTTTCCGCGATACCCAGATATTGTGGCACAACGCCGTTGCCGATAGAAACTTCCAGAGTGGTCATTTCAGGGAAGATGAAAGTCAGAGTAGTAGAAGATGACATGTTAAGCTCCTCAGCTTGAGTTTTATGAGCAATAGCGCTCGCTCTCAGTATAACATAAACTGGTACTGAAAAGAACGGCTATTTTGACCAGTTATTTGCAGAGTTCGACAGACTGCTGGGCGCTCTCTGGCACGTCTGCCTTGTGTACTCGCTCGACATACAGCGTAAAGCGATTAACATCAAACGATGACCAGATGATCAGATTAACACAGTCGAAGATTTGCAGACTACCGCAGGTAGCGCCATTGATCTTGATTACGTTTGTGGCGTTGAAGCGAACTGGTATTCGCTTTTTCGTATACTGATCGAATAGAGAGGCCTGTAGCGCACACTTAGGCAGAATCGGGAGGTTCATGTTTCCGGCGCGTGTGAATAGATCGATGCAGGCTTCGTATTTCATATTATCCATTGATTATACCAAAGTGGTCTTTCGTGGAATAACAGGCACAGTGCGATAACAAACGCATGGCCGAACTTTGCATTGTTGTTTTCGATTGCCGATACCCACGGGCTACGCGCATCAGGATAGGCACGAAGAATATCGTAGGTGTCATAGTCGCGTAAAACTATGTGCGCGCCTTTCTTGTACTCTTTCAACAAGCGCCTGAACTTCGGCTGCTGCACCACCAGCTTCGCATACTCAGGCACATAGATTTGTTTACGTGCCGAAATGTACGAAAGGCGCAAGTCGCCCCATTTGGAGAATAAAGCCTTCTGGCCTTTTCCCATAGGATAGCGATGCGCCTGTTGTGATTTACTTCCCTTTAAATGCCACTGCCACCAGTCACTTGAGATCTCACCAAGGAACAGGTCATTCGAATTGATAACATGGTCGTCGTACACTTTGCTGTACTGCCAGAGATTCTCCATGTTAAGAAACATCGTACCGTCAGGCGTTCGACACGGCCCTAAATGAAAGGGACTCAGCGAGCCCCATTCTTCGTCTTTCGACACGGGCACAATATCGAGATCACATGATTTGGGTTGTTTGTCCTTTAATGACAACACCGTTACAATCCCTAGGCGTTTCATAGTGTCTCCGAATCAAGAACGTTTCAAACATCTGACCGCGATAGTCTTCGAACACATAGCGCCAGACATGCGCATCAGTTCTTTCGATCAGACGAATCTTGAAGTCAGCCTGTCCTGCCTTGAGTACATTGTACGGCGTGTATGTATCATAGGCTGCACCAACATTAATCAGCGGCATCATCTTGAGAACATCAGACGAATCGACAGTGATCATGTTCGGCTGCTTCATAAAGTTGAAGGCGGTAATCTTTAGACGATGCTGCACACCATACAGACGGCAGTAGATATGCGTGTCAATCATTGTCACCGCCGACTTTGATATTGTGTTTAGCCAACAGTTCTTCGAGGGCCATTTCAATAACACGCGAGCGGCTTACATCAAGTTTGTTTGCCAGCACTCCGATTGCGTTGTATTGTGCCGTTGTGCCAGCGCAGGTCAGCGTTTTGTTTTTCGGGTCACGCTTCTTACGGCGTTCGATATTCTCTTGTGAGCTAACAGCAAAGCGAGCGCCAAGCGAGGCGCCTAATGACTGACTCATGCAATAATCTCCAGTTGAGTGAACAGGCGTTTGGTGTCGGCTGTATCTAGCTCGACCTGTCGGCCAAAGTGACGAACGCTAAGGTCTCTGGCGTTGTTTGCCATAGCCATCATCAGTTCGTTGTATTTGATTACGTGCGCAGTAACATCGCGAGGTGCGTCGAAGTCAACACGCTTGAGATTGCCTGACGCACTTTGAAAGGTCAGTTCAGAAACACACATGACCTGTTTCGTCTCACGCACAACAAGCAGAACACAGGCGGCTCGGCGCAGGGTGCTTATGATGTTGAGTTTGATTTGCATGAAGTGGCGAGCGTCTAACTCGGCCTGAGTGACATTGAGAACGAGAATGAAGCGGCGCATTGTAGTGACTCGCGTTGATTGTTGTACGAGTTATTTACAGAAATGAAAAAGGGCCACCAGCAATGGCAGCCCTTTGATTTAGATTTCGAGTGTTTCTTCGTTCTTGAGGCCGTGAGTGCGGCAGAATGCCTGCCACTGTTTTTCAACCTCTTGGTCTTCGACGAACTTGATGCGACATGAGTACGGCGTTTTCACCGAAGCGATCACTTGTTTCTTTTTGGGAAACTGTTCACGCCACGCCATAGCAACAGGCGTCAGCACCAGATGTAGGTATTCGTTCAGTTCAGTAGGTGACATTAGCAGTAATCATCCGAGCCGTCTTGACCATCACGACGATTGATGCGCGGGTCGCGATCATCTTCGGCGCGTTGCTTGTCGGCAGCGTCTTCGTCTGCCTGCTGTTCGAGTGACTGCGATTCGAGAATCATTTCAGTCAGCGCTTCACGATCAGGCGCGTCGTCATCGTCTGTCAGATCGTCTAACAGACCTTTAGCGCCAGCGAGGTTATACAGCACATCGAGAGGCATCGCCTCAAGTTCTTCGCGTTCATAAATCATAGCATTCTCCAAATAGAAACGGCCCACACGGTGTGAGCCTTAAGTGTTTACAGTTTGATTTCAATCTCAACGCCAAGACGCTGTTTCAGGTGCGCTACGATTTCTTCTACAGTGAAGTCGTCGAGTGACTTCGTTTCTCTGTTAGCAATCTTGCGTACGGCGCTCGGCGTGTAGGCGAAGTTAGTGTGACGATCACGAAACGCCACAGGGATTTTTGTATCGACGGTGTGATACATGCGATTGTTTCGCATAGCACGAATGGCAATAGCCAGCTCAGGCGGCAGGCTGCGCATGCCTAAGTCAATGCTCTCACGATCTATGCTAGACCAACTCAGTCTTGCCCAGTTCTGCTGTGTGTCAGACTGCAACAGGTCAACTTGAACACGCGACAGGTGATACATGCTGTCGGAGTGATCAACAACGATAACGCCAATGACGTTTTCGATACGTTTGCGATTGAAGCCGCGCATCAGAAATTGATTGTCGTATAAATCAGCAGGGCTCATGCGAAGAATCAGATATTGGTTTTTCATATTCGTATCTCAGGCAGAAAGTAGAAATGGGGCACGAGGCCCCATAAGATTAACGCACGTCTTCGAGTTCGCCGTCAGTGTCAGGCAGCTTCTCAGCCAAGAAGCGACGCAGATCATCTTCATGGCCGATGATTGCAACTTCGGGATAGCCGTTCGGGCCGACAGTCTGCGTAACAGCCAGGCGCAGGTCATACGGCTTGAGCCAGTCGTTAGAAGACTCGCCATCTTCAAAGATGATTTCAGTTGGCGATGCTACGTCTGCGATAAGATCGAGTGTGATTTGTTTCTCTGACATGATATTGCCTCTTTCTTGATTGAGCGCGTCATTGCGCTAGAGATTACATAGTACGCCATTGAACGTTAGAGCACAATGGCGCTTTTGTCCAAAGCTATGTTGATTAGAGATACACGTTCAGGCGAGCAAGCAACGGGAAGTCGCTATCGTGCTGCTTAACGCGGTTGTCTTTCGACAGTTCGATAACGTGTGAGGTGCGCTCTGTGATCTGCGCCACGTACTTCTCTTTGTTGCGTCGATGCTGGTGAATATCAGTCACTGAAATATCTTGGTCGTGAAGCACCAGCACCAGCTCAGTGAGACTGATCATGCCACCCTTATATTGAATCAGACGCTCACGCACATTATGGTTCAGACACAACATGTTCGGCTCGTTGCCTGATGCGTGGTTAGATACGCAGAAGCGAGGGGCAGCGGCTACGTCATCAGGAGCCATGAGATATTGCTGTGTGCTTTCCGTCAGACTCTCTTTGGGCAGAACACTAGACGGCATTGCGTGAACGTCGGTCAGTGGGTCGAACTCAACACGCACGTTTGCTTCATCAACAGGCGTCAGGGTGATGTTGCGTACAGCGAATGCGTTGCCCAACCCCGTGTTTGCGTACACGATAAAGACCTCAGATTCCACCAGCTCTTGCACTTGCTTCGAAGCAATAGTGAATGAACCAGCAGCCAGAGAAGCGTAAGAGCGTTTAACAAAGAAAGTAGTGATGTGCATAGTCATGGCCGTGTCTCTATATAGAAGTAAGTAAGCGGGGCCGTAACCCCGCAGTCAGTGTTAGCGATTACAACAGGTCGAGTGTTTCGATCTCTTTTGAGATTTCATCGAGCGACTCAGAAGTGAACGTGTGATCGTTCATATCTGGGTAACCTGCATAGTGCAGGACGTAGTTTGTATCAGCGGCGTCTTCATCAGTGTACGGCAGGTCTAAGAAGAAGCCGTACTCGTCACTGACTTCGCCGTCAGCATAACCGACAACCATAAGAATGAGATTGTCTTCGGCACCGTCTGTAACGATCACGCGAGCGTCGGTGCGCTGCATCTGAGAGTTGAGCTTGTCTGCAATTTCTTGCAGCATTGCGCGGTCTTCTTCATAAAACACACGGCCTGCACGTTCGATTTCTTCGTTCAGGTCAGCGGCGATTTCTTCAACGTCTTTATCGGAAACTTCTTTTCCCCACTTGGAGGCTTCTACGCCGCCGATTGCCGCGTAGACGAAAGTTTGTGACGCGTCGCCTTCAATATGTCTCTCGGTCGGCGTGTATATATCGAAAACTTCTTCGTTGTTCTGGACGACACGAAAACCGTTCGGGTCATTCACAAAATCAGGGAACTCGCTGAACGGGTCGGTACCGAAGATGATTTTGATCTTCAGGTCATAACGGCCCAGAGCGTTAAGTGCTTGCTGAATACGATCAGCGTATGAGTTTAAGGTTGCTTCGTCTTTCGCGTTGAATGCTTTATCAAAGTTTGCTGCTTTCATTGTATGCCCCTTAGCATGAGTTGTGTGCGCTACGACGTGTAGCGTCTGCATATAGTGTATCACAGGCGCATGTGCGTATATAGACCTATTTCAGCCTATTATTTGCATAGTTGCATCTCTGGAGCATTGCGTTTGAGTTAAGTCACAGAATGAAAAGAGGGGCATTGCGCCCCTCGTGTGATCAATAGTAGGGAACGAGTCGATCAACACCGTTGATGTTGATTGTCGTATAGCCTGCAGGCTTGGTAGGGTCTTTAGGAGCAGAGCCTTCTTTGGTCTGCATTGTGATGACGCCTTGCTCGTTTGCGCCAATGCCCGCCAGTCCGTTATGCAGACTGAAACGAGATTGAGGTCGAGCGTAGTCTTTCAGGTTCTTTTCAACGCTGGTGGTCATTTCTGTCAGTAGCTCACCAACGCACTCAACAGGACCATCAGAGTAAAGAGTACAGATGCCTTCTTCGAAACGAGTCGGACCGGTAGTGGTCAGGTTGAAAATCACATCGCCTGCTTTGGCTGCGACTTTGATAAACACCTTACCATGAGTATCCCACAGGCGCTGGTACACAACATCGACAATTGCATCTTTGCCCATGCAGTGCATATCGGCATAAACCTTCGCATTAGGTACCGTGCAACGTTGCATAGTAATAACACGACGGCCCATACCTTCCATGTCTACTGGTTGTTGCAGCCTGGCGTTAGGTACCTGAGCGTTGTGATTAGACAGGAACTCGATCTGCCAAATCTGGCCGACTTTAGGGAACGAGAAGTCACCGATATAGAACCACTTGTCCTGATCAGTTGTGTTCGTTACTTTATAGCCAGTGTAGTAACCCGGACGGAAACACGCATCGGTCATGATGATGCCGTATGTCTCAGTTCGGATGTTACCGCGCTCGTAGCCTGACAGCCAGTTATCAGGACTCTTAGCGCGTTCCAGAGTCATGGTGCCTTTGCCCTGGAAGTAGAAGCCATTGATAACGCAACGAGTGTTGGCGAGATTCAGAGGGTTGTCAGAGCTTTCGATAGAGTTACCTTCGAATACCCACTGACCATCATTCAGATTACCAGGGAAGCGTGTGTGCTCGATCCAAATGTTCTTCATGAACGCTTGAGTCATGCGAGGCATATCAAGTACGGCAGGACCGTAGCCGTATTGGAAGTTACCATTCTCAAGGCGTACAGCAGTGGAGTGGTTCCAGCCTGCTTCTTTCGTGTTAGACCACTTGGCTTCAATCACAGCACCGAAGATCTTCGAGCCATAGATCTCAGTGATTGACGTGTCGATAGTGTCCTGAAATTTGAGTGCAGAGCCGCCAGTGTTCTCTGCGCGGAAACAGTGAACACCTACGTACTGACCCATCGCACAGATGTTCTCAAAGAAGATTTGGTTGTTGCTACGTTGCTCAGGCATTACTGCACCAGCAATGGTCGCCACTTCAACCTTCTTGCCGTCAACTTTTGGATAGCACTGACCGTTCCAGTTGATGCCCTGAATGACGGTACGACGCGCCTTGACTTTGATTACCTGCTTGTCTCCCTGATTACTAATGACTTTGACACGAGGGCGCCAGCCTTTAAGACAGCGAGTATCGCCGTACATGGCGAATACCGGAATCTCACCCAAGTCAGTGAAGTCCATCGGATTGAGAACAGTTGTACCTGACGGCAGCTTAACACCCAGCGTGTCACTACCGTCTTTCATGTTGAACACCCACATGAAGTTGCGGCGATACGCATCACTGTCATCTGTCTTGCCGTCACACTTACCACCGAAGTGAAGAATGTTGATCTCTTCAGGGTCATTGACAACGCGCTGCCAGAAAAACGGGTTGCCTTTGTCGTCTTTACCTACAGCGATGATACCACCATCGTCTGCCGGAACGTCTTTCTGAGGGTAACCGATGAACCAACCACCACCACGGAACTTACTGTCTTTGTCGTAGTAGCGAGCTAGTAAAGCCAGAGCGCCAGCTTTCTCAGGTTTGGTTGTACGCAGATCAGCAAAGCAGTTTACTTCAATCATCACATTTTCCTCTTGAGAAATACAACACAGACGACCGAGTCTGTAAGGTTGAATTAGAGAACAGGATGACTGTAGGCGCTGGTGCATTTTTGAGTAGTACCAGTGGAGATAGAGATGTTTTGAAATACAGGACAGGATAGGAGATTGTGTGTCGAGGAGAACTGGCTAGGGAAGCAGATAGGTTATTTACGAATGGCACAGAAATAAATGAAAAAGGGCAGCCGAAGCCACCCTTTTGATTACGCTTTAGGACGCAGAATGCTCTTGTCGATCATGCCAAGCAGATCAACAATGTCGAACGTTGCGCCGACCTTCTTCGGCTTACCGGTAGCGCCAGTCTGAATGGTCCACGTATTGTCGGCCAGACGGATTGTATAGAGCTTGTTGCCCTGAGCTACTGTCACACCGTCAGAGGTAGTGTTGACCACAGAGTTACGCAGGTTGGAGTGCAGAGTGTTGCGCAGCGCATTGAAATATTCTTCACGCGCTTGAAGAGGCTTCGCAGCGATCTTACGTGCAGTCACTTCTGCCAGTTCGTCCACCAGCGTTACGTCAGTTTTACCAGACGGAGTATACGCTTCTTTCACAGCAGCCTTTGCAAACATAGGTTCTTTGATGATCTTAGCGTAGGCTTTGTTTACGCCAGCAGCAGTCAGCTTGGCACCGATGCTGTATTCAGCACCCAGTTCTTCGCGGCCAATCTTGATACCACGAGCGCGCCACGTATCACCTTTGATAGCAGTTCCGGCCTGCGGCGGGATCAAAATAACGCCTGCGAGGTTGCCTGGCTTATCTCGTTTAGAGATGTGCATATCAATGATATAGCCGTTCAGACCATACGCACCCTCTTTGCCCATAAAGTTCGTGGCGTAGATAGGTGTGTCTTTCACTACTTTGTTTATCTCAGTAGCAAGGCCGCCAAGCATACCGTTTGTTGCCTTACCGATGCTGTTTTTATTCAGCTTCGCAAGAGTCACCGGAGCTTCTGGATCACGTCGTGCTTTGCGTTCGTTAGCTTCATACTCGTCAAAGATACCACTGCTTGGTGTGAGATCTTTGTCAAACACCTGAGCGCCTGCGATACGTGCATTCAGAGACTGCTTGATCTTATCCCCATTGGCGATGAAGTCACGAATAGCAGCAATCACGGAAGCAACGGTCAGACGCGGACCGATGGAGCGCCCATCAATATCTGCGCCGTGTTTGTCGGTCGGTGAGACTGCATATAAATGCCAGCCAGGTCTTTTGCCTGAGTCATCCAGACCGATGTGCATGTTACGCAATTGCTGATAGCCGGCGCCCGGAACAGTAATGCGCAGACCGCCTTCGCTCTTAATGAACTTAGCAGAGAAGCCCAGGTCTTTGCATTCGTCGTTGAATGCTTTCTGCAAGGCAGACCACGTAGCGCTGTTAGTAGCAGAGAAGTTTTTTGCCAACCAGATTTTGCTTACTTTGGCGTTCGGTTTGGTCTGTTCAACTTCAACAGACTCCGGCGCGCCTGGGTTATCGAGCTTAATTGGCTTCTCAGGCTTGTTGCCCGCAGTCTTACGTGCGCGAATCTCTTTGGTCTCCTGAACACGAGCAGCAGCCGCATCAGAATGCCCCTCAACCCACTTAACAGGAACGCGGATTAGTTTCAGCGCTTTGATTGCAGCGGTCAGAGTCTTCGCCACAGCAAATGCTTTGGCGTTAGCGATTGTTTTCTTGCCCGGAGCCGACGCAGCGAACTTGATGATCTCGTCATCTTCGCCTTCTTTCATCAGCTTGAGCAGACCGTCAAGGTGAGCTGTGCGCAGTTCTTTGGCGCGACTGAATTTGTCGAGCACTGCAACGATTGAATGACCTTTGGAGCCAAACAAATAAACGGCAGCATCTTTCTGCGCCTTGGTCGGAGCAGACGTTGATGCGATGCCTTCGAGTTTAATCAGGGACATAGATTCCTCTTACTGTTTCAGAACCCAATCGGTGATTTCTGCAATGGACAACCCGTCCTGCATCATCGTGATCAGTGTATTTTCATTTTCTTTTGCAAACGTGTAATGACGCTTAGCCACGCGACCACTATGTTTGCCCCGTTTGTCCAACTCCAATTGAACATGTTCGTATGTGTTATCGCCTGGCCACTCGTCGGTCGGTAAGTGTGATGCAAGCATAGTACGAACGGAAGCATACAGCACATCCATTTGAAGACTCCGACCAATCTCCACAGTCTGCTTGTTGTCGTGGGGGCCTTCACCCACCAGCAACCAGCAGCGATCTTTATTGCTTTCAGGACTTAACAGGTAGATGTTGCGATAACGCGCTGCCATCTGTTGTGTGTTCTTTACAGCAATCGAGATTTTACTTCTGTTTGATACGCGAAACTTATTGTCGATCGACCTTTGACTATTGAGCCAATCAGCAATAGCTTTGGCGTACTTCGCTCCTGCGTCACCACGAATGTTCTTCATGTCGAGGTAACTCATTTGCTGTAGAACGTGAACGTCGAATACTTGGCCCACTTTGCTGTTGTCGTTAATGCGAGGCGCCTTTTGGTCGATCTCTGTTACTATCGGTGGTTCTTCCTGCTTCGATAGTGAAACGTAGATTTCCATAGTGTCTCTCCAGTGCGAGTGAATGCAAGATGAAATTAGCATAGAAATAGAAAAGGCCGCCAACGAGGGCAGCCTAAGCGTCAGTATTGAACGATTGCTATTTCTATAGATGGTGAATCAGGTGAGATGGGCCAAGGCGCTCTCTGCACCTCCAAGTATCGCTCACAGCCGTCACGAACAACGGTAATGGGAACACCCGCGTCTTGTGGACGCGACACGGACACATTGACAACGACAATATCGTCCTCAGCTAACTTCGATACTAAAGCGGACAGACCGATGATTTGGTCCGCGTGATCTTGAATAGCTCTAAAGTGTTTCTCTTGCAGTTGCAGGTGGTACGGCATGACAGCTCCTAGAAATGAAGAAGGGCCACCAGATTGCTCTGATAGCCCTATTAGGAAAGTTATGCGAGTAGTAGTCGGAATTGAAGTATGTGGTCTCCCTCTTTCTCTTCCCAAATAGCTTGACCTACCAGCTCTTGATCTTTGAAGAAGGAAACAACATTGGACGAGTCCTGCACACTGCGACAATCTTTTGTTACTGCTAAAAAATCTTCGCATTGTACGTTCGTCGCCTTCCGCTCACTACAAGCGTTTACTTTATTATTGCACCAGTTCGATGACCGTGCGATGTACTTCAACCGTACGAGGCTACGTTCGCACATGTTATTTCTCCAAATAACTATTTAGTCAGCACTTCTTGCTAACTTGGAGAAATTAATGACGAAACTCAGAATAATCTTAAAACCCCTTAAACTCTCTGAGAAGGAATTCTTCGAAGAAAGCGAGGCGGAAGTCGTCATGCAGTACGATTTTATAGTTGTCCTTAAACTCGCAGGTGGTTGATCCGAGAGACCACATCAGGTTGCAGAGTTTGGACAGCAGTTCATCAGGCTTAACGTAGAAGAACTCAAGGCCGATCGTAATCACAGGCGCATGAAGTTTGTGATAGTCTTCGTTGTCTTTGCAGGACATGAGTTGATCAACACCGATAGACGACACAAGACCTTCTGCGTATTGAATGTGTACGGCGTTCATGTACATACTCGCACCATTGTCCCTGATGTAAGACCACAGCATCGGGTTTTGGTAGACAAGAGACAGCGCACCATTTTTAAGTTCACGATCCTCAGGCTTTTGTTTCAGGCTCAGGATGATTTCGAGAACACGCTGCGACACGCGGCCCATCGCGTTGTCTCCTGCATATGTCAGGTCGTGCATCAACACAACATGCGAACCGATGAAGGAGAACTCACGGTGACTAACAGGTGGCTCGTCGATGCCGAAGCAAACGAGAGTATTCGGCAACGTGTTTGAATTGAGAAGCTGTTTAACGTAGGATTCAACACTACGCTTTGACAGGCCGATGAACACGACACGTTTCATCTTGCCGTAGTTCAGTCCATTGTTTTCCAGCGCTCGCGCCATATGACACAGAGAACGGATGTAAGGTTCATACGATTCCATATCAGGAATCCATAGAGTTTGTACACGAGACATATTGACCTCCGGGCATAACGCCCATACGTGGAGTTGTTTGAGAGTTATTCTACGACAGTGCAGCGAACAACGCATGGCGGTACCCAGCGCGATTTTAGCTCACGCTCGCCCTTGAGAGGGCCGTACCAATAGTTATGGTGGTGCGCTCGACGTATGTGAGCACGACGACCATTTGATTCGTGAGATCTCACTTCGCTTTCGTAAGTACGAATTTCATTAAGCAACTCAGTGCCAACATTCCACTCACGAACATCACGAACAGGAATGATTTTGTAGCTGTTACCGCTACGTCTAGGTTTGAGTGATTTGATTCCTCCTTTATAGATGTTATCTACCTGCGATGCAACAAATAGTAGCACGTTAACGACAGGCTTCATGAGCGCCATGATAGCTTCATTAACCTCAGCGCCGTTATCAGAATTAATATCCACAGCAGTTGCGCCTCTAGCGCCTACCAGATGAATGAACCAATCGAATCCATCAGACAACTCCATGTCTTTAGTAATGTCGAATATGATGTAGAGAGACATGATCTGATCTCCCGTACCATCATTGTATACACCCAAGCAGGATAGATTGAGATGTGTTGCTTCCAGATAGTTGGTGTATGTTGCCCAGAATCCTTCTAGGTCAATTGTATATTTGTTACCTGTCGCTGCGTGTTTGTAATCAAGCGTGAACACACAATTAATCCACTGCGACCAGTGAGGCAGCTGGCGCAGTGTGGAAGTGGGAAGCACTTTAGGCGCATCACCCTCAATCAGATGTGGCCACAATTCTTTCTCAATCACAAAGGATGCTTTCGTAAAAGACCAAACGTAATGAGTGTAGGTCGCTGACGAAATAAACATTAGCTGACGAGATATGTCAGGGTTGATCTCTGTCGGAATCATGTTAGACCAACGGACAAACTCGTCCATAGGGATTCCTAGTGGCGGGAGTTTACCGTTTCTCTTTTTAAGATAAGCAGTAAACTGGTCGGTTATTTTAGATCGTGCTGCACCGCGAGAGGCAGACTCCTGCAAGTAGGCCTCATGTACTTCGATGAATGTTGCCATAAAAACCCTCAGCCAAAAAAAAAATGGGGAGGCCATCCGGCTCTCCCCTGCCCAAGTCGGGCGAGACTACACACAGCAATTGTGTTCGGTTGTTGATCAGTATTTACAGATTACGTTCATGAAATAGTAGCGCATCAAATCAGGATGCAGGGTGCAATTCTTTTTATATTTACGCAGCATCTGAATAACTTTATGCAGGTCTTCATAGTGCATAAACATGAAGTCACGACCAAATGTATAGGTGGTCCCGGGGCTATCAGGAATACGCTTTTCAAAGTCCGGGTCGATTGCCATAGACACAAAGTTGTCTACAGTGATATTGGACTGTAGGTCGAAGTCACCACAAGCAAGTTCAGGGTTGCACACTTCCAAGAAACTCTTAAACTGCGTATCTCGAACAATAGACAGAAGTTTCTCAATTGCAGGTTCACCGTAAATAGTGATCTGCGTGTCGTTAGTATGCACGGTACGGCCGAGAGCGTCAAAAATTCCAGCCAGGGAACTAGCGAGTCTATCCAAACCTATGTGATATAAACTCTCCGACAGCACGATGGGAAGTTGAGCAGGAGCTGTATGTCCACGGAAACCAACAAGACAATCGTAGGCAGTACCGATGATGTTTGAAGGAATATCGCGGCGAAGAATAGAGTACAGTGCATCGTTAGCACTGCGTTCAGTGACGTCAACATAGAACAACGTCTTGTTCGCAGCGTCAGGCTGTTTGGCGTGACGCGCGTACCCGTGGATTAGTCCGTGCAGGGCTTCGGTGGGTAAAATGTTAGTCTGAATCTTTTTCATAAATCACTCCTGGCGCATTGCCTATCGAGTTAGTTTGTTTTGCTTGTGGCGCATTGCCTATCAAGCCAGAGAACGTGGGAGTATGACTCCCACTTAGTATTTACAGTTTTACTACAGACGCGTTGTAGCGAACGATCTCTACGGTATCAGCGTCACGTACTTCGACAACTGCAACGTAAGGGTGATCGCCCTGCAGGCCGCGGATGACTTGCAGACCGTTGATGGTGCCGATGTTGCCTGCCTGAATATCAGCGACGCGCTCGATTGGGTCGAAGTAACTGGACAGCGCTTCGTCGTAGAACACAGGTGTCGCATCAGGAGACACGATAACAATCAGGCGGCAGTCAGCGTCGGTAGGCTCGCTCAGACTTTCAGACAGACGAGACAGTTCACCAACACTGATTGTCAGTTCACCTTCGACGTTAGGCACGATTGTTTGTGTGACAATCTCTTCGCCTGTTTCTTCGTTGGTTGTGGTCGTTTGCAGGTTAACAATATCAGCGGTAAAGATTTGAGTACGCATTGGTTCTCCTTACACGAATAAAGGGAGAGCCGAAGCCCTCCCGCGTTTATTACTCGTCGTCTTCATCACCAGAAGTCTTCGCAGACTTACTGATAGACGCTTTCAACATTTCTTTGCCTTTCGCAGATTGCACGAACTTGAAGCACCACAGACGCAGGCCGGCAGGTTTGACTTTCAGCTTCTTACACACATCGACAACTTGTGTCTTGGTGCCGTTGATAAGAGTGCGGAAGTCATCCCAGTCCATCTTGACTTCGGAAGCCAGAGGGCAAGGCGCTTTGATCTTAAAGCTCTTACGTGTGCCGTTGATCAGGCCGAGAACTTTCAGATAGTGCCACGTATCGAACACAGGGTCGAAGCCGCGCGCTTCACCATTACCGTCAGCTTCCCACAGACGCAACCAAGTCTGCTGGTTCGGGATGCCACCCATCTTGTTCTTGATGGTCTTAGCAGCAATGAAACGATAGCGGTCAGTACCGCCCTCAATAGTGACAGACTTCTCACCGACAACACCAGGTGCGTCTTTGAGTTTTGTCCAGCCTGCATCAGGTACTGCACGAGAAGCCAGACGAACGCGCACATCACTATTATGCGATACGAAGCCGTTGGTGATAACCACAGAAGTCTCGGCAACGTTAACATCCCAGAACTCAACTTCTTTGTTCAGCACTTTCAGCGAGAACGGCACAGGCAAGATAGAGCTATCGAAGTTGTACCAGTCTTCAACGTAAGCCAGTTGCTGCATCAGCAGATCGTACAGGTCATCGTACCCGTCAATCTCACGATGCAGAATCAGGTCAAGCGCTTCGGCAAAGTCGTTCTCTGGAGCCAGATAGATTTTAGCTTCGCCTACCTGCAACTGATAGTCCAGAACATAGCGAGTCAGTTCCGGGAAGCGATCAGCAATAGCAATCAGCATCTGCGTTTGACGTTGACGACAGGTGGCGGCATAAGACAGACCACGGAACGCACCGTCAGCATCCTGCGCAACAGCTTCTTCCAGCTCATGCTTGTTCAGACCAGGCATGTGAATACCACGTTCATCAGCGTAAGCGAATACGCCAATGTCCAGCAGCTTCTTAGCCCAGAACGAGAAGTCGGAAGAATCAGTGCTCTCACCAACTACGTCAATGGTCAGCACGTTCGCTGCATAGGTAGTATCACCGTGCGCAGCCAGAGGCAGTTGAACGCTTACCGGATCGCAGTTAGCAAGCAGACTGCTTACAAGCTGGCTTGCTTCATCGAACGCATCAGGTACGTTCTGTTTCAGTTCTTTGACAGGCGGGACACGCAGACCAGCGTATACGCCTTCGTGCCCACCAGTAGCCATCTCGTTCAGAGTACGCCACTCAGGATAGAACACATTCGTGCCATCAGCAGTTACGCCAGGTACCAGAACAAACTGACGGTGCTCCGCACTACCGATGTAACTATGGCCGCCAGCAGACAGTTCGATTGGGAACGGGGCGTCTTCAACTTTCCATGCGCCATTGATTTGCTGATAACCATCGAACGATTCAACGCAAACTTTAACGCCGTCTTTCAGCAGTTGCGCAATATCAGGGGCAGTCATCACGCCGTGGTTGGTACGAATCAGAGTGTCACGGTCGAAGCAATAGAACTTCAACGCATCACCGCCTGGCTCATACTCAGGGCTACCGAACATCACAGCAGGTTTCTGACGCAACTGGTTAACGCCAACGATAGTCATCATCTTACGACGCATACCGCCACGGAAACGTTTGATGCCGTCAGAGAACATACGCGCTTGCAGTGCCATTGCTTTTGAGCCATCGTCATCATCGACCTGATCCGGCATCATCGCAGGATAGGAGTCAACGATAACCATAGCCTGCATGTGACCGTCAGACGCAGGAACTTTGAACTGGTTGTTACGGCTGAACCACTTCTTATCGTACTTGCCAGCAACCTTCTTGGCGTTCTCTTTGTTGTTCTCAAAGATGTAGTACGAGCTACCGTCTTTATCGACGATCTTATCAGGCAGACGACGACGCAACATCGACATATAATCGAAGAAGCGCTCACCGTTGTCCGGCGCGTAGTAGCGAATACGCGGTTTGATAATCCAGTTGCCGTCGTCACCGTCACGCACACCAAAGATGGTCTTCGCGTCAACAGTAACGCCAAACGTTTTGAGCTGGCCAGCAACGTAGTCAGCATCAGTAGAACCTTCGTAGTCGAACACTACGCTAATGCCAGAGTATTTCAGACGAATCAGGCTCGCCATGATACTCATGGTCATTGTTGACTTACAGGACTGCTCACCGCCGCTGAAAGTATACCAGCCGCCAGGTACGATGCCGCCGTCAAGGTACATATCAAGCGCAAGCACACCAGTAGAGATACGAGGTGCGTGTCGCGCTGCGTCCTGTGAGCTTACTTTCGTTTTCTTCTCGATGCCGTCGAGCACATCGTCCATCAGACTACCAAGGTCAAAGCCTGCTACTTCTACGCCGCCAATATCATCAGAGGCGACTGCTTTGCCTTTTGTCTTACCGGCTTTGACTTTAGCTTTCTTCTCAGCTTTCTTCTCAGCCTTGTTGTTCGTTTTCGCCATTGTTGGGTGGTCCAGATTAGAGAAAAGAAAGGGCGGCGTTAGCCACCCTGTTTCACATTACTTTTTCTTTTTCTTCTTTTTCTTCGGCGCGTCGTCGTCATCGTCGTCAGAAGATTTCTTTTTCTTCTTAACGGAAGACTTCACCTTGTCAGAAGACTTTTTCTTCTTCTTAGGCTTTTCGTCTTCGTCGTCTTCGTCGTCATCATCTGACTTCTTAGACTTCTTAGACTTAACCTTCGAGGACTTTTTGTCTTTCGAAGATTTCTTTTTCTTCGACGGACGATCATCTTCGTCGTCTTCGTCGTCATCGTCCTCGTCATCGTCTAACATCTTACGAGACTTGGTCGCCTTTTTAGACTTCTTGGAAGGACGATCATCTTCATCATCGTCGTCATCTTCGTCGTCATCGTCATCATCGCTGCGACGTTTTTTCTTGTCCGCTTTGCCGCCTTTCTTTTTGCGGCCCAGCGCCATAGCATCGTCGTCATCGTCATCGTCATCACCATCGTCAGAATCGTTGGTGTTAACGCCGATAACGTCCATCTTCTTGAAGTCAGCCATAGCAGCTTCTTCGTTCAGACGGCCCAGCATGTCGTAGATTTCGTTCCAGTTGTCGAAGTCCCAGGTCAGGTACGCCTGTTCTTCTTTCGTCAGTGGAGTATGATCGCCACGTTCGATGGTGTAACGCTCTGCCGGAGATTTTTTGGCGTTGTATTTGATTTCAATATCGCAGCCATACTTCGGATGGTTAACCTGAAACGCCTGCTTAGACTTCTTGCCAGACTTTTTGTCTTTGACCGTGTGAATATTACGTTCACCCAGCTCGCGGATTTTACCAGCCAGAGAGTTAGACAGAGGAATACACTGCACAGGAGTCCAAGACTCGCTGCCCATTTCTTTCTTGCCGGACTTCTCTTCTTTCTTGGTCATCTTCGGCATTTTACGCGGCGCAGCAGCCTGCTCGTCACGAATGATTGCCTGTGCGTACCACTTATAGTCGTACTGCGCCGGTGCACCAGATTCGTCGTTGCCGTGAGCGATGCCGCAGTACGGACACTTCATACCGTTCAGAGGTTTGTTCTGATTGTCCGGGTCGAAGCTAACGCACATGCGCGGGATTTTGATCTCTTTGTCTTTGTCTTTCCCGCCCATGATCTTGATCCAGTGCTTCTTAATCGGAAGCAGGTCGAGATCTAACAGACGAATTGAAACCCAGTTGCCGTTTGCTTTCTTCGCCAGCGGGAAGATTTCAAAGATTTCTGATTCACGCAAACTATCGCGTTTGCTGTTATCTTGAATGTCACCAAATCCACGTGCCATTGTTGTTCCTCAATATTGAGTTGTGCTTATGTGATCACTGTTTACAGTTTTAGGCTAGCCCTTGAGCCTGCATATGTTTGCGCATCATATCAAGTTCGAACTTATCGAACTCCTCACCCACATCCATCGTCAATCGTGCAACGCCGAGTGGGTCTACGCGCTTAATAAGCAGCCTCAGTTTTTCAGTACGTCTTTCACTATCTACGTGATCTTCTAAGTGATGATGGTCACTCACTTTTTGATGTAGGGACGCGTCCGCACCTTCATCAGATTCGTTCGCAGGAGTATCGAGACTTACCGAGAAATTCAGAGAAGTGGTATCTTCACCTGTCGCCAGTTTCTTACGTTGAGTCTGGGGAATAGTATAAGCGATGCCGTATTCATGCTCGCTGCTACTACAGGTTTGGGCGTTCAAGATCCACCACTTCGTATAACTCACAATCGCACCGCGAGAGGAGTCATACTTGTTGATAGCCACGATAACGTTGCGCAGGAAGTTCTGGCGCACGTCTTTGCTGTCATACAGCTTACCGCGGTTCGTATCAACATAAAATTTTGTTTGCTTGCTGCATAGTCTATAGAAGTCAGCAACTACCGAGTGGAAGTATTCCATGAACTGCGGCAGAAGATCGTTCAAACGACACAACGCGATAAAGAGTTTGGAGCGAGACTCTGCCCCAAACATCTTCACGTAGGCATTCAGGCGTTTCGAATACGCTTCGCGCTTAACAGCATCTTGCGTCGAAATGAAACCCCGATAGAGATCTACATACGTTGTGTAGTATCGCTTAATTACATTTTCCAGGAAGACGTAAATGAAGTTACGCTCCATTTTAAGCTCCTGGATATAAATCATTTTCTGATCGCGAGGCACAGACAGCGCCTTAATCAGAAGGCTGATAGCACGGTCCCGCGTCTCAGCGTTGTACGGCTTTCGCTTTTTATTCGACGTAATCATGTTCAACAGATAGGTCAGTTGCACATCGAATATGTCCGTGTTCTCAACAATCTCACGCAGGCAGTCATGAAGCATTGTGTCCATGACGCTTTCTATCTGACCGCCTGTGAGATTCGACTTATTGTTCATGGTCAAATACACCTGTTAGTTGCTTTGACTCTTATTTACAGATTCCTAGATCTTTGTCAGGTTATCATGCTGGTCTTGAATCTCAGAACCAGTGAGTTCAGATTCCGGCTTACGCTGACCCAAATCTTCCGGTGCTTTGGTCTTGTTTTCGTCGCGCTTTTCCTCTTCGCGCTCAATGCGTTCCTTCTCTTTTTCGTCAATCTCCTCCTTAGGGGTGTCGATGCCATATTCTTCAACAATGCGCTCTTTCTCTTGTTGCTCAACAGCACGTCTCTGGCCATCAGTTGTTTCAAGCACATCAACTTGATCAGAGTCTTGACGACCAACGCGAATCTCATGGGAAAGGCTTACATAGATTTTCATAGAAATTTCTCCAGAATGACAAAAGCGGCAGCCCAAGGCCACCGCTAGGTTTTAGCTACGCTTCTCCAGCACCTTGCGATCTTCTTCGATGAAGCGCAGAGTGATTGGAGGACGGCCCGGATGCTGAATGATCTGGTTGAGATATTCAGCTTGGCTGTCTTTTGCATGTTTGAGTAACGTCACATGCGGGCGGTATGGAGTGTGCGCAAACTTGGCAGCACCACACGCATGAATACGAGCGTGTTCCTGTTGCAGGTCAGGCGATTCGAGTACGAGCACCAGAATCTTATCTTGACCTTCGCCGAACAATTCAGCAGAGGCAACGGTGCCAAAGAACTGGCCCGCATCGTTTTGCTCTGCTTCAACGTCAGGGTTCGATTCATCGTAAGCCAGAGTAACGTGCAATTCATCAGGCACGTCATCACTGTCACGGTCGATACCGATAGCAGCACCGAGTTTGAGCAGCATCTCCTCTGAGTCGTAATCAGGGAAGACGCGCCACAGTCCGCCTTTAACCATTTTGAGTTTCCTCTTTAGGCAAGTGGAATGCTCCGGCCATTTGCATCTCACCGCACTTGTCACAATGGAACATGCCCAGAGGACGTCCGTGCAGAAGTTCAGGATGGCCTTTGCACACGAAGTCCTGATTACGGTAGATACGCAACAGCGCACCATTAACTTTATGATCGGCAGTAATGAAGTTACCAGTCAGGTGGCAGTCTAGATCACGAGCGCGAGCCTGATACAGTGATACAACTTTGCGCACAGCTTCGTCCAGACTGTCTGCATTATAGTTGCGCGATTCACCTTCGGCCAGTTCAACTTCCATGATCAGGATGTCCAGCACAACGATAGGCGATTGCTCACCCTCAGGCAGAATGTTCGAATAACTGAGTTGGTGTTTCACGTCTTCGAACGGTGCGACTGTAGGAATCTGACTGGCGCTGCTACTGCCTGTCATCACGTTCAGACGAAATTCTTCGTAGACCGCGCTACCGAAGTCTTCCCAGTCTTTCTGATTGTCAAACAGAATAACATCAGACAGACCGTAATCACGCAACGACACATGAATGTCCAGCGTATCGCTATGCGTCTGCAACATCGCTTCCATCAGATGATTAACCAGAACGTCGTGTGTCTTCGTGAAAGCGGTAGGGCTTTCGTTGAAGATGTTCTGAGGCAAATCGAATGCTCGTGGTGGGTCAGGTAGATAGCAGTCTGTTTGTTCACGAGCATACTGATCGAGACAGACCATGTATAAGAACGCGGTCACTTGGCCTGCCGTGTAGTTGAAGAAGCGAGAAGCAAACTCTTTCGCATGTTCGCCCTCAATCCGCTCCGGCACCGCATCCAACGGAGTTCCTACTTTCGCACGATACTGACGACCAGCCGAAATGTCATCGCGGTATTGGGCCACATAGTTCCCGTAGATAGAACGGAAACGATAGAGAATGCCTGCGTACTGGAATTGCAGATCGGTACGACTGATTGCATTGTCAAACGCCAGTTCAATACTTTCAATCCACGAATGCAGATTGCGATTATTGACAGGTTGATTGTATGGCGGTTGAGGCGACACAGGACAAAGAGAACTGCCGAATTGTATGTGCACCATATTCTCTGCATAGAAGCGGCAGGAGTCTAAGGCACACGCTGTTCCAACGAGATTGTTCATCATGATCACTCGTCTAAAGTGCAGTCACATGGCTTATTGATGTTTTCTGCAAAGGGTGAAGGCTCAGATACTTTCCCGCATTTAACGCAGGTGCGTACCCAACCCATTGGAGTTAAACGCGCAGCGCTTAACGTATCGTCCTCTTCGATTTCAACTTGAGGAGCAGAGGCGCCGTGATAGCTAATGCGAGAGCTACGACGGCCACAACCGGCGCAGGCCATTAGGCACTCACCGTTTTGAATACGATGCCTGGGCGATCTTCAAACGAAGGCTCGATGCCAGTGATAACGATCTTATCAATCTGTTCATCAGTCATGCCTTTAGCACGAAGACCAGGACGCATCCAGTCTGGCACAAAGCACGGTTCGAACTCTTTCACGAGTGGCTCATTGGCAATCATTTCGTGCCAACGTTGAACAGCCGCAAGAATGTTGCTTGCCTCTACTTCGGCACAATCAAACGTAGGAGCAGCAGCGACAGGAACATCAGCCAGAGTCTTGAACATCGCTTCGCATGATTTGTTGATCTCGCGCAGCAACATGTTCTGCATCACCTGACCAAACGCGCTGTCTTGCGCATGGCCGTGAACGATATGCGGACCAAACGACAGAGATACTGAGTAAGGTTCGTTCGGATCGAACTTACGCTTCTGCATCTTCACCTCCGATTTGCAAACGCGCAGGGCGGCTGATAATCGGGCCTTTGAACATGTCGATGTGACGCTGCATAATTCCGTCAACAGTGGCGGATGCTCCAGCAGGTACTTCAATCAACATCTCACCGCAGTTCTCGACCACAGTACAGCCAGCAGCAATCAGCTCACCGTTCAGTTCTGCAACACGACGGTGCATCTCCGTAATAGAGTGAATGATCGGCTGATTGGGCACAACGCCCATGGCAGGATTTTTAAAGAACATGCAATCTCCTTATGAACCAAACACGTCTTCGTCGTAATGATTTTCGATTGCATTACGGAAGAACTGTAGGCGCTCTGCATCAACAGGCGCGTAATGATGACAGTCAACGCCAACGTTTAACGCATTGCGTTTGACCATCTGTAATCCGTGAATATGACCGAACAGGCTGAACTGGTCAACGCGGCGCTTAGTTGGGTAGTGGTTGAGATACATTCCATCCACTTCCAGACTGTCTCGAACAACGTCAACAAAACCCAAACGCATCAGGTGCGCACGGAAAGCATCGAAGTCCGAAGCAAACTGTTTGTGCATGTCATTGATCTCGTAGTTACCGCAAATCAAAATGACAGGCGCACAGATATGTTGCACCATCTCATAGGAACCAAAGTCACCTACGTGGTACAGTGTATCTTTTTCAGTAGCTATCTCATTGCAGCGGTCGAGCATGGTTTTATCCATCTCAAGAACACTGCCAAATGGGCGGCGACTAAATTGAAGAGTGCGTTCGGCTCCGTAGTGCGTATCAGATGTGAAGATATTCAAAACTAATCTCCATTGCGTTTGACTTGATCGGCCAAAGCCATCAGATGTTTGCACAGACCGGGCGCATGACCGGGGTTAGTGAAGTCCGGCGGTTCGCCATTACCGTAAATGATTCGCGCACAGCCGTGTTCGGCGTTCGCATACTCCCACATGAAAACAAAGTTCTCACAAGGACAACTGACCAGCACACGCTTTTGTTTTGAGATAGGCTTGTACGGGTCATCCAGACCGATAATCATCGGCTTGTGAATGCGCACTGTTTTATTAGGGCGCAGTGGATCTTTGTGTCGAACGTTAGCCATGATCATCGGCAGACCTTTGTTAGTCTTACCGCGTTTCACAGTGTTAACGTAACACTCCATCGCGTTCTCTTTCATCAGGCGAGGTGTCGAGCGCATAAGCGCAGTAAGCGACAGACCTTTTTCCATCAGAGGAGTTTTCGGAGGCTGAGGCACAATCTGAGGTTTGAACGGCTGCAACTGAATTGCACGTTTCTCACCTTTAGTCATGCGGCGCGATTTGGCAGATGCAGCACTGAGAGTCTTCACTGCCTGAGCGAGCTTACCGCGCTTCGCTTGCTTGTGTGCCTTATTCCGAGTATCTGCTTCTTTCGCAGCTTTTGACTTCTTCGGTTTCTTGGCTTGTGACTTGTACGCCATAGTTAACTCCGTTAAGCGTATACAGGCGGGGCTTACGAATGTCTGTTACTGACGGCAGCTTACGCACGTCATAGAAACGTCGATACGCAAAATCAGGATCGTCCTGAGTGAAGAAGCGACTCACCAGAGGCTGGAAGTCACCGCTTCTGTCCGCGATGATTGGCATCAGACCAAAATGCAGTGCAGTGCGTGTGAAGGCTCGCATAAGCCAACACACATTCACTTTGCAGTTGCTATCCTGAATAGCGCTGTAGAACATGCTCGGCTTCATCTGGAAAGTCAGCTTGTTCATCACCAGAAAGTCGTTACGCTGTTCTATGGTAGCAGCAACTACAGGATAGATCATCCGCTTGGTGCACATGTAGCGAATAGCGATCAGAACTTCGATCATCGCATCATGCGTCTTCGGCACATCGACGGGATCGCTATTCGAGGTCCTCGTCATCAATGCTTTCAGCATCTGCATCCCCGTCATCACTTTCGGGTTCGTCTGCGTCAGGGTCTTCTGCGTCTTCGTCGTCCGCATCTCCAGACTTGTTAGATTTCTTTCCACCTTTCTTAGCTTTAGCGTCTCCATCGGAGTCGTCTCCACTGTCATCGGAAGAGTCATCTGTATCATCATCGCCTCCATCTGTATCAGTGTCGGTATCAATGTCAGTATCGTCTTCTTCGGGTTTGTCATCGCCTTTCTTCTTGGCGCCTTTCTTACCCTTTACAGAATCCCCGCCACCAGCCTTCTGAGCGAGTTTCTCTTTATCGACAGCTTCTTCACGTAGACGCAGTTTCTTTTCCAGTGACGCATATTCAGACACGTCAACGCGGCCGGTGTTGGACTCCGGACTCGATACCTTGTTGCGGTTCTTGTCTGTAGAGTCCTGACTCAGGCTTACATAAATTTCCATGAGTACCTCAAGTGTATCGTGAGTTGGGTTCTTTCCCGTCAAGGATATCCAGCAGGACGTTTGCTCTGTAATCAAGCAGCAGCCTCTGACTTTCGATATTCCTATCCTGATTATTGACCAGTTCTTCAAGACGTCTGATGCGACGTTGAATCTCTGGCGTTGGGTGTTTGCGACTGAGTATGGCCATCTTGACTACCAGTTGCTCTCTCATTGTCAAAGCAGATCGTAGGTTGTCACAGGTCTGACTAAACAGCAGCAACATGACCAGATACTTCCTAGACGATACAGTCTCAGGCGGCTTCAACTTTGAGAGAACAATATCAACACAGCGAGGCACAACATAACCTAACTGTTCAGTGCGATAGACAGACTCCTTAAGTCGGCGCAGTGATCGTTCATAATCTTTTTGTATGCTCATAGCTCAAATGTTTTTACGATATGCTTCGGACGTTGCGACTTCTTCGGCTTGTCCGGCAGCAGACCTTGTTGTTGAGTTTTCCGACCAGTGCTTACAATTTCCATATAAGTTAGGTCGGGGTTGGCCATGATTCGCTGCTCTAACTTCTTCATGAAGTCAATCATGTGTGATTGAATAAAGCAATAGTCAACAAAAGGGCATGTGTCATATCCGTGGAACTCGTCCCAATAATACTCAGCGCTCTTGCACGGCTTTCGTTTAATAGCTGGCAGCAGATCACCAGTGCGCGCCGATTTTACCGCAGCATCCCATGCGCGTATTTGTTCCATCATAAAGTCTTTGGCACGTTTCGACTCTGCCTCGTCAAACACAAAGGTCTTTTCGACAAACTTCTTCGGGTTGTCGCGTGGCACGTAAACCAGGGTATAGTCCACGATGTTGTAGCCGTAACGTTTTTTCAGCAGGTATGCGTATGTTGCGATCTGGAAGCGGTGATACTTAACGAAGAAAGATCCGTCAGCAGCTTTGGTCACCATAGTCGATTTCAAATCGATCAGGCTATACGTGCCATCAAGATTATCAATCAGTCCATCGACGTAACCCTTGAGTGACTTATACAGGACTTTTAGTTCTGCATAAGCCATGGGTTTATCACACGTCGGACAGCGATTGTTCGTGCTTCGAGTTCGCGTGTACTTGCCCTTCTTATATTTACCGTCAACCATTTTACCTTTGGTCTTTGGGTATTCAGGGCATTTTTCGTTCGTACATTTCCAGTGGCCAACCATCTGACCACTATGACCCAGTGCGTTCTGTAACGATTCGTGCATCCCTGTCCCTGCTTTCGCAAAGATGTTCAGCAACGTACCAGACTCACCTGTCATGCACTTGTTGTGCTTCTGGTAAATCAGTTTGGCAGTTTCTTGAATCGCGCAGATAGGAAACATTGAAGGGCTGACGCGTTTCTTTGGCCAGCGCTTCTCTTGATTTTTTACGTCGAGTGCCGCATCGATCATCTTGCCTATGCGAGACAGAGCGCGGGTATCATTGACTCGCGCTGGTACGTTTGCGAACGTTCTCATAATCATCCTCGCTTACGGCAATTGTTTGTTCAAAGAAAACGAACTTGTAGTAGCGAGTACCGAACAGGTAACAGCGCACGGCCACGTCTTCTTCCTTGACTGCGTAGACAAGGCGCAGGCTCTTTGTTGCAGCTTCAACATCAAACTCTTTAGGCAGAGTCAGTCCCATCATATGGCCGTTCTTTGCGAACGCACCACACGTCTGAGGCTCTACCTTAATCAGGTCGCATAGCGCCAACCATTGAGGTCCATAAAAGCGACGTTCTACCGAAGCTACATAACGATGCTGGTTACCCATTCTAGTTATCCCTATATCTGTAAATATGCTTATATGCGTAAATTACGAAATAGACAGAGGATGGTATGGCAGAAGACGTTCATCAGATAATTCTTGACGAAATAGGTAAACTGCCGGGCGAGAAGAAATATAACGGCGACACTGTTATGGTGTGCTGTCCGTTCCACAGTGATAAGACTCCTAGTTGTGGTATTTACACTTCTGTAGGCATGGAGATACCACTCGGATTCTTTCACTGCTTCGGCTGTGGCGAGAAAGGCGGCTGGAATAAATTAGCGGCTCACGCTCGACTGCAAGAGATCAAAGGCTGGGCGTTAAAAGACGCAGGAACGAACTCGCTCAGTGCCTTGCTTAAAACGTATGATCAGATTGGCTCGAAGATTGGTACCTATCCGTCTGTCGGTCTATTGATGAAAGCACTCGGACGTAAGTCATACATGGAGTGGCCGCTTGATGTTGAGTGGCGTGGATATCCGGGTGCGCTTGTTCGTGCTGCTGGTGGTCTGCTTAATGCGCAGCATACAGGCACAAACGTTTGTTTCTTTCCGTGTAAGCATGGAACGAAATACATAGGTGGGATTGCAGCTTATCTGCGTAAGCAAATGAACGGCACCAGCTATGTGAACTCGCAAGGCGATTGGGCAAAAGACAAAGGCCTGTTCCCACTGCCTCTGGTCAAAGAGTGTTTGAAGAAGTACAAGTTGCGCTACATCGTTCTTGTCGAAGGTCCGCGAGATGCTCTGGCTCTCCTGTCATACGGAATACCAGCGCTGGCTGTTCTCGGTGCAGAGCAGTTTGGTGAAACGAAACGCAGAACGATTGAAATGCTTGGCGTGAGTGTTGTCTATACGATGACAGATAACGATGGTGGTGGGAAGTTGTTGCGCACAAAGATCAAAGATGAATTTGAACGTAACTCACCAGTACCGGTCAAGCACTTTAAACTACCTCGTGAGTTTGATGAAGACGGCAAGCTGATTAAGCTCGACCCCGACAACGCACCATTCAAGTTGATCAAAGAAGTTCGTATGACGCTGCGTGATATTCACGGTAAGAAGTGCATCATGCCTGCGAAAGAACTTGGGTGGAATAGACCAAAGGCAATAGAGAAGAAAGGAAAGTAGAATGGCTTTGAAATTCAGATCACAGTTTAAGCAACACACCGTTCAGGCACTACGTGAACGCTTTCGCCGTAACATGCAGCGCAGAATCAATAAGATTCCTTTCGAGCCGCGAGTGCTTGTGCCAGGCGCAGGTAAAGCGTTTCTTGATCGCATGAGAGAACAGCAGCAGTAATAAAAATGGGAGACTCCTTTCGGGGCCTCCCATTTTTTTTGTTTGTAGCTTTGGATTACGCGTCGTCAAGCGCCTGAACGATCAGCTCAACGATTGCCGGACGAGTGATATGCTCGCGCAGAATGTTCAGCTCAGACACAGGCAGGCCGAGACCGCGAGACAGGAATTCACGTTCCAGATTGTCGTCGGACTCGCCGCTGTCTTCTTGCGCTCGCATGATGAATGCGTTAACGAACTGGTTAGAAGAATACTGATCACCGTCTTCGAACAGGATCTCTTTCTTCTTGCTACCGCCGCCCAGATCGATTGCAGCCAGTTCGCCAGTTTCTTCGCCCAGGTCAGCAGCGATAGACGCGTTCATCTTATTCAGATTACGCATCTCGGTCTGAGCGATCTTGCTGTTACGCAGATACTCTTCGGCGCTCTTGGTGTCGATGATAACCAGCTGGCCCATAGTCAGGGCGCGACGCAGGTGAGTAGACTGCAACAGGCTGTCTTTAGTAGCCTGCTGGGTCAGATCGATCGGGATGAAAGTTGCAGGTACGAGTACAGGCACTGGCTGGCCGAGATCGTCTTTCGCGCTGAACATTACGTTGCCACGCGGCTCGGTACGGTTAGCGACATACATCGGTGCAACTGTGTCTTTGCCGTAGCGCTCGTTATAGGTTGCGAGAGTAATCGGCTGTACGGTAGTCTTTTGCTTGCTCATTGTAAATCTCCGAATTTCATTTCTATTAGGGGCCGAAGCCCCTGTAAAAGGATTAAGCTGCCGCGACAGCTAAGGTGTCGGTGTAGTCAACATAACCAGCATGTTGCGCCACAAGCTGAGCCTGACCTTCAACCAGAGGGCCGGACAGCGTAATAATGAACTCACCAGTGCTTGCATCTGCTACTGCGTCACCAGTAACGCTACCCTGCGTCAAGGTAACATTGGAGCCAGGAGTTGCTTGACCTGCAACAGTCTCTTCACCAGCTTTCAGATCAGCGTCGAGTTGCGCCAGCGCTTGAACTACCTGAGTGACCTGGAAGGCTGCAGTCAGATATTGAGCGCGAGACAGTTCGATGGTGACCGGACCTGGGACAACGTTAGTGAAGCCGCCAACGCTGAACGCACCCTGCGCATTTGAAGACGCAGTTTTGGTTTCGCCGTTCATCGTGATTTTAACCTGAGTAGAAGCGGCTGTATCGCCGACTACCACAGTCTGGCCATCCTGTGCTTGCTGCAACGTAGGCGGAGAGAACTCTTCCAGAATAGTGAACGACGTTGAACCATCTTCGTAGAACGCAGAGGTAACGTTGACCACACCAGTAGAACCCACACCAGCTTTTGCATCAACACCAGAGATGTTGAAAGTGCCAGAAGCCAGATTGACAGTACCTTCGTACACGCCAGCCTGAACTGTTACGGTAACAGCAATGTCATTCGCTTCGGCATTCAGACCAGCAATACTACCTGTGACTTCGGTACGGGTCTCGCCGAACGCATCAGCGTCATCAACAACGATTGCACCAAACTGACGCTTGGTCGGTTGCATGGTTGCAGTCGCTTCATCGTACCCATCAATTTCCAGAGCACGAATAGACACAGCGCCTTTAATCGCGCCGACAGTTGCAGTCCAGTTGCCCTGTGCATCAGCAGTAGCGAACTGATTGGACTGGCCGTCGATCATGATTTCGACTTCACCGTTAGGGTTTGCTTTACCAGACAGGTCAGTAGCCAGGAATGCGGTTGCATCAATCTGAGCCAGTCCGGCAACACTATCGACAACAACATCAACCTGCTTGTCCAGATATCCATCAGCAGTGAGCGTCAGGTAGATAGTGCCAAACGGCAGCGGGTCAACGTTCACAGAGAACGCACCAGCATCGTCAGCCTGACCCGTGAACTGTTTGCTCGCCACAGATACAACGATATTAGCATTCGCAACAGTCGTTCCCGAAACAGTCGTCTCTTTAAAGACAGCATGTACAGTCGGTTCAGGCATTGGCTGCCGTGGTTGCGGACCTGCTTCGTAGTCGAAACGCGCAGGAGTATAACCGGTCGCAGTTACAGTGATAGAGAACGGGCCTTCTTCCAGACCAGACACGTCAACAGTGAAGACACCGCTGCCGTTAGAAGTGCTGGTCCAAACGTTACCGTTCTGCTCAACAATCACAACAGCGTTCGGGATAGTTGTGCCGTCAACAGACAGCGCGCCAGCGACAGGCGGCTGAGACAGAGAAGGCTGAGAGATACCTTCACCCGGCTGCGGCATCTCTTCAGGGTTAAGCAGCGCGATGCGCTGCAACTGAATCAGAGATTTCAGTTGGCTACACGCCAGCAGATTTTCCAACGGTGCCTGTTGAGTCAGGTCAACGGCGTTACGAGTTGCTGGGATGATGACGTCCTTCATTTTGAAGTTGTCACCAGGGCACTGGAAAGAGATTTGGCCCAGCGGTTGGGTTTGGTTCTTCACCAGCATCTGAGGCTCGCTCAGGATGTTGCGCTTAATCATAGCGCGATACTGATCGAGAGAGAAAATTTCACTCATTTGAGTCTCCAGATTGTTTAAGGTTTTGCAGCGACTGGCAGAACGTCTGATACTTACGAGGCGTTAACCGCAGTGCCATACCTAAATTAAAGTCAGAATTGGTTATCTTGCCTACCATCTGAGAGAAACGTTCTTCGTCGTCGAGATACGCCAGCATCCACGGACGGTAGTCATTGAACGTTTGCACCAGATAGTTATGAACCTGATCGACAATGCGACTGCGGCCTTCTACATACTGAAAAGACCTATCGCAATCACTATCATCAATCCCGGCAATAAACATAGTAAGACAGATAGCAGTACGGGTACGATTTTGTGCGCGTCGAATCGTATTGTCCAACTGCTTTTGATCCATCTCTTTGAGTTCTGGGAAGAGGCCACGTTTGTAATAAGCGATCTCCCTATTAGAGATTGAACGGTCGGCAGCTTCTTTGCGGTCAAGCGCCATGCAGCCGTTGGGCGTTTCGCGGGTGCAATACTGACATGTTGTGATCGGGCACTGGCCACGAAAACGAAACGGTTGAGGCTTGTCTTCCATTTCAGGGCAATGCACAATCGGACGCGTGTCCTGAACAACATGAATAGCTACTGCTTTTCCTTTATTTGTTTTGACGGCTTTGGACTGCTTGACCTTCGCAGGTTTTTTAGCCACAACTGTCTTTTGTTCTTTCTTCAACTTCGCCATTTCTATATCCCACGAGCCATGTTAACCAAGTAAGGATATTTACAGATTAATTGGCCACAAACATGGGAAAACCAATGGAGACAGAGTACAGCACACCGTTGGGAATTTCGTTTACCATCGGGTCGCGGTAGGTAAACTTCTGACCCTGAGTAACAGGTTCCAGGCGCTGAACGGCTCCGTCAATAGAGCGCGTCGTGCCTTCGGTACGCAGCAGTTCAACATACTCTGCGATCTTCGCTTTCAGATCTTGCAGCAGCGTCGTGCCTTGTGCGTCGGACTGAACGTTGATCAGAGTTTCGATAGTGGCATACGTGCGGCTGTTCTCGCCAACCTGACCACGATCGAGGTATACAGGAGTGCCAAATTCAGACACTACATCTTTAACGAGAGCGAGCAGTTGTTCGTGTTTCATGTTTGCCTCACAGTACAGGTGCTGCCAAGAACTTCGGAACGTAAACGTCAACGATTCTGTTGAAGCCCACAAAAGGTTTCCGATTCGTCTGTCGGTAGAAGGTATACATGCCAATAAGGCTTGCGTCAAATTCGTGAATCGCTTTGCGGCTCTTTTTCGAAGTCAGATTGTATTCCGCGTAATAGCCCTTTAGGTCCATAGTGCGGTTAAACGCGTTCTTCCACTGACTGGCCGTGATCAAATCGATCGGGCAATTCTTTTTCAGCGCGAACATTGACAGCACACCAAGCATAAGACTGATTGCTTCAATGGTGTTGCCGCCCAATCCGCGCGACTGGAATCGTTCAAAGCACATCGCATCAAACGGTCCATAGCGCTTCCATATGTCTTCGAGTTCCTTCATGAACTCTTTGACCGGCTGGCGCATATCGTAATGCAGGTTTTGAATAGGATGCTGAAACATCCGGGTGCCGAGTATGTTAATGCGATTGTCCTTAAACTCCTGAACAGACAACGCGAAGTTAACCTTTCCCGGGTCGCCTGAAAGAATACGCATGTTAGGCTCCGTGATTTAACATGCTATAAATAAGTATTTGCTAGGCAGAAGGTCCTAAATTCTTAGTCACTAATTTCAAGCACACAGAGGAGAACTTTTATGAGCTGGATTGAACGTGGGAGACCACGAAATACCTATGACAGGCACAAGACCTACGAAACTGAACGTGTCCAGCAACGCCTCGACAGTATTCAGAAGGTCGTGCAATCCAAAGTCGAACAGGCGCTTGCGGTTGACGCCACCGATATTGTCATCTTCAAGAAAGCGAAGATGGGTCTCACCTGTAGTTGCAACAAGGTTGAGAACGACATTATGGACAATATTCCGGCAGGCATGAAAAGCCTTGGCCGAGAATCTGATTCAATGTCAGGCGGCGTTAAGATCGATACCGTAGGCAAGGGCATGTTTGGCGGTGGACGTCAAGCAGTAACCCTCGACGATATTGATGATGGCATGAACGCCGTTATGGACGCAGCCGATATCATGGGCGTAGACTCAGGTGAGGAGTTCGACGTTAAATGGGACGGCGGCAACGTTGCGAACTGCGGTATCTGTTTCCGTCAGGGTGTTGTGCCCGGCTTTATCAGCACTGGCTTTGTCTACAACATCGCTACGCATCATCACATTAAAGAGCTGACTGGCTATACTCTTGATCAGTCCACCAGCCCCGCAACATTCAGGCAGGTACGTAAAGACGGCTACGCTGATTTTGATCAGCTTATTCCAAAATACTTTACGCAGGCGACTTATTCGGTACGTCTGAATGAAACTCTGCTTCCTGCTTTCCCACGTCCTATGCTGCTAGTGAACGGCGTTGAAGTCGATCTGACAGCAGAGAATCTGGAACGCTGGCGCGGCAAGCATGTAACGATTCGCGTCAAAGGCATTGAGGCATTCACGCACTGCACCATGATCTTTGACTTAGGTGTTCCGCCTGTTAAAGGCAACATCAGCGAAGAAGCAAACGTGCTCAACTACGATCAGGAACTGACTGTCGGCAACATCACGGTAGTTCTGCCTGCTCGCAGCGGCGCGATTGAGCCGGAAGACATTCTCGTTCTGCCTTTCAAAAACTACGTGCTGAAAGTTATGGAAGCACCGAAGAAACGCACAGCGAAAAACGATCAGTGGGAATGGGTGTGCGTCACTCGTCCCGTACAGCGCAAAGAGATTGCGTATAACATTTTCAAAGGCTATAAAATTCGATAGGAGATTAGCATGGCTCGTATTAAGATCAGTTTGAGTGGTGAAGCGAACGGTGATATGACGAACAAGGCACAGCCTGCTTCTGATATTCCTGATAGCTGGCCTGACGCAAACAAGCTGACAGGCAAGATCCCGTTCGACCCAAATCAAAGCGAAACAGCCGACGATATGTTTGATCAAAACAAACAGGTTGAAGGCGACCCGGATTTACGCAACGGCAATAGTAAGCCGGGCGCTGAGGGCAAAGCGTCACGCCCTGACGAGAACTTCCTTGCCGGTGGACGTACAACGAATCAGGTTGAATCGGTGCATTGCAATAAAGTGAATGCGCTGGGTGTGCCTGTTCGTTTCACGAAAGACGACATTATGGGCGGCGGATTGTCGTTCAAGGACCTGTTCGGTGACATATTCGGCGACATTTTTGGTGATCGTCGTGTGCAGAAAGCGATTAGCAGTGCGCTTAAGGCGAATGAAGGCGTGTCTGTCTCGAAAGGCAAATCAAAGAGCGCAAAACTGCGTTCGCAGATGCTTAAAATGGTTATGCCTGAGCTATCGCGCGAACAGGGCGAACGCCTAGCCACTGCTATGGAAGAGCATGACGGTGAAACAGTTAAGAAAATTCTGACTCAAATCGGGATTAAGCTCGGAAAACGCGTCTCACAGAAAAAGTGATCTGATTTTTCGTTTCAAAAGAGGGGAAAGTCCTTGATTTTTCTCGGATTTTCCTCATTTTCAGAGTCAAAAAGGGCGTTTGGTTAAAAAACGGACTGTTTTTGACGGAAAATTTACACGGTTTAGACGACCTAGGGATTTCCGCTAGATCGCTGCCTATAGTGCGTATGGACTATAGTTCGGGCTGCTGAGGACATGGTTTCTTTATTTTCTATGTCTCTGAAACGTGCCGCCTAAAGATGTACCTGTAGAACTATTGTTGAAGCATGCCATGAGCGTTGTAGCAAGCCTGCTGTAGCCTTAGCCTTCCTAGCATTAGCGCTGTAGTAGCTTTCGGGTTAAGAGTTGTCTGAAACTGTAAAGAAACGATAGAAAAATCAGGTAATCATGATGTGAACATGAAAAAACGAATCGTTTCCGGTCAGGGGCCAGTATTAATCACGAACCCCTCTTACCAGGAGAAGGAAGTTGTTTTGTGGGTGCGAAAACATGTTCTTGATGCCTGTCCCTACGACGGCCCCGAGAGCGAGCGATCTGAGTTTCGTGCTCAATTGAACTTATTCTTCTGGCACATTCTTCAATGCAGTCTTTATCCTGCACGTAAACACAAGAAAAAGAAGTTTGGACGGGTCTGGGTGCCGTTTCCAAGCTCATTAGGAAAAGAAAAGCTACCGATGGTCTTCGGACACAAGCGAGGTGGCGATAATGTTGCTGTCGGGCGATATGCCAAGTCTAAAAAAGGCACGTACGGTAGGTCCCTTGAGTGGTTGATGGCTAACGTATTTGAAACGAAGCCTTACAACAAAGAAAAGGGCCTTAGTCGGGAGTTTAGGATGCGTCCTGAAATCTTAGACGGGATGTACGGGCATTTTAAGCCGCAGTCGCATTACGATATTTTGTACCGCATTCGTTTCTATAGTCCTCTTAAAATTTTAAGAGAGGATTATGGTGTGACAGTGTGGTCACAGATTCAGAAAAATTCTAAGCTGCCTTTCAAACGCCCTACGCACGATCTTAGTTCGCTTGATCGCAACCGAGACAGAGGAAACTCTAAGGTGCTTAGTGGCCGTGCTCTTTATCGACAGGTACTTGATAAGCTGATGCCTAATGAAGTGAACATCGACCCTATACTTGCTTATTTAGAAGACAAATCGTTGATTGCTAATCACAAGGCGAAGAAGCAATACCTGCAGGTGAAAACGTTACTCGATACCATAGTGTCGGGTCCTGTTCAGATCGTTAGCGAGAAACCTCTTGTCGTTCGCTACTGGCCGAAGTATAGGCTGTCTCAGATTGGCGGGCGATTGTTCGAGGTCGGTGGTGGGTTCCAGAACTTACCTTCGGACTTGAAGGAGCAGTGCTACACGATTGGCACTAACTGGGATATGAAGTCCAGCCAGTTCAACGTGTTGCGTAGGGAGTTTGACGCTTACGGTATTGCGTGTGCGATGTTCGACCAGATTAGTTCTGTTGACGACATTAGCCGCATTATGAAACTTGACAGACGCGCAGCCAAGGTTTGTTTGTATGGTACAATTTTTTCGGCAGGTCAACTTGAACCAACGAAGTACAGCAACGTCTATAAAGAGTTAGCTCGCTTCGTACCAGCTTCGAGAGTGAAAGAGGAAATCTTAGACTGGAACACGAGGATGACTCCTCTGTATCTTGCGATCAAAGAATTGCTTAACGTGTATCGGTCTAAGTTCCGCAAGAATAAAAATGCACGAAGACCCGAGTATGGGGTACTCCAGTGCCCGACAGGATCTAACTACGATCCTGATCCTGACGACACAGGCAAGAAGATTGACAAACGCATTCTCAACCACATGCTGTCTGGCTGGGAGAGTTTGTATTTGTTCGATGCTATTCTTAATTGTCCGAACGTCAAGGGTGTGTATTCCCTTGAGCATGACGGTGCGCTACTCTGCGTTGATGGAGACAGCGTGACGAGCGATTGTGCCGAGTTTGTGCTCAAGAAGTTTTCTGACAAAAAGATATTCTCGGAGTGAAGTATGAGTAAGGTACTTACCGAATATGAAGTTGTACGCTTCGCAGCAATCTTGGAAACGATGCTGCAAAACAAATATGGGACTTGCCCAGTTTTGTTTCAGGCGTACAAAGAAAAGAAGGAAGAGAAGCCGATTCTCATGGTCATGTATGACGCAATGGTTTATGAGGAAACTTATGGACTTGCATCACTGGACGACTGGTACTACGCTCACCAGGAATGTCACGCGCAAATCGAGCAGTACCTGAACACGGTGCATCGTTTGCTAGGAGAGACAGTACCTAACAAAGATTTTCCGTTGGTGTTCAGTTACAAGCTGTTGCAAAATCACTTGCCGGAAAAGAACCCGATTGTCAAACAGTCTCGGTTCATGTACGACCGACTGCAACGATTGTCCAACAAGATTCGCTTTCCTAAGGGATCTAAGTCTGACCGCGAGTTTGACCGTATGTTGGCCAAAGATGGTTTCGCTACGTGGGATGACTATCTGGCTTACGTGCTCGAACGCCAAATGGGCAAGAGTGATTGATACTGTAAACTAACAGCAATCAACATAGAGGAATAACGCATGACAGCTATCGTCAAACATATCTCCGTACATCCGAAGTTTCGTTATGCTCGCCGCGTAGGTATCTTTGACGAGCTGGACAAGCGTGACGCCGAGATCAAACGCAAGCAGCAAGCAAAGCGTCAACAAAACAAAATGGTGGGCTATGGTTTTATGTATACGCCAAGCCCTGCCAAACCTACTCCTGAGAACTGAGGTTACAATGAATAATCTCGCACACAGCATAATCCAAAGTTTTGCTGGGAAGTCCTGTTCGGTAGAAGCCCGTGAGATTCCTAATCCATATATGGGCATGCTCCAGATGTGCGCCTCACCTTCTATTATGGTGGACGCACCTCACTTCTTTGTCAGTCAAACCGACGTCAACGATTTTGAAATTGTTTATTTCGGACCAGACGAGTATCGTGGTAACGCTCAAGTCGAAGCGTACCAGATTCGTTCTCTGTCTGAGCTTGGCTGGGCGCTCGATGAACTTGGTGATCGTACCAAGCCGCGTGTCATGATTGCGGAGCTGGCGCATCTCGGCAAAGACCGACCTGCTGCGCTTCGTATGATCGCCGGGACTCTCGAAGATGGTGATATGTGGGACGAGCAAGTCATCGTCTCCATTGAAGCCAAAGAAGACTGGCGTCCTGCAACGTTCGAGCAATCCGAAGGTCGTATCTTCCGTCAGCATACCGCGGAAGTCCACACCTACAATATCGCTGACTCAATCTTTTAAAGGCCGTTATGAAACATAGTGAAAATGATTACCTTGTCGTAAGGCAGGGTAATAAGAATCATCTTGTTCTGGCAACCGGCAACACTGTTGGCATTCTGGCTAACACGCTTGGTGCGCCGGAAACAGAAACGATCAAGTTCAGTCCTAAGGCAGGTGACGTGCTTGCGGTCTTGGGTCCAGACCCTGAGCCGGGTATGTCCGTGTGTGGCGTCACTGTCCGACCTTACGCATCAATGCCTGTCTATGGTGGTCTGCCTCGCCTCGCTCTCTACGGGCGCGAAGCAGAAGTCGCTAAAGCCTGTCGTCTGGCAGTGAAAAAACTTCCGAAGGTGATTGCTAAGTATGGCCTTCAGGAAGCTATTCGTCGCTGCAAGCAAATCAACTTCGTCCAGCAGTCAGGGTCGAAGACTCACTCCTTCCGAACCAAGTTCAAGAAGGACGAGTGGCATGACGAGATCACGGTCTTTGTTGATCGTGATTGCGTATCGGTTGACGTCTACAACAAACTGATGATTGCCTTAGGCGAATCAGTGTGGACTCACCTGCTGAGTTCCAAACGCAAAGTGCGCTGGATGATGCTGTTCAAGAAACTGCGTAACGTCCAGAAGATCACGCAGACTCACCTCGAAGGTCTGCTGGAAGATTTCCAGCGAGCTGGTGATGCGAAAGACGTGAAGAACGTTGTGTCCGAAGACCTGCTTCCTTTCGTTGACATGATCTTCCGTACGATTGCTCGCCAGAACAGTATCTCGGTCCGTGAGCTGGAGCTGATTGCCGCTAACGACAGTCAGGCAGTTGCTGAACTCTGGCCTGGTGAGATTCAGATTGCTGAGGGTCGTCCTGATCTCGACAAAGCAATCATGAAGAATCCTACCACGTTGTTTGCGAATGTGTTCGCTCGTCACATCGACGGCATCGACACTGGTAAGACGCTGCGTAAAGCGATCAAGAACTCTCTCAAAGAGATTCGTGGCGCCGAGTGATGCACCGCCTGAACCGTATCAAGGCAGAGCACCTGTTAAAACGTCGAGGGCTGCACATGGCTCTCGACTACTTTGATCAGACAGCGAACTCTCACCCGCTCTACACTCGTGACTTCTCGTTAGATGTGGTACTGACCTCTCATGCCATGTTAAACATCGAGCAAGGCCCGCAGTTAGAAATAAACCTGCTCTTAGCTTCACTCTTTCTCCGTATGCCGACTTCTTCGGACTACGATTTTATGCGCACCGTGAGTGCTGCTCGCAAGTTCTTTAAAACACATCGCAATATTGGTAATGAAGACCGTGTGATCTCATACATTCTCGATCAGGAAACAGAGATGCGTCCTGTTACAGAGATGGGTAGCGTCCTGCACGACGCTGAGATCTTAACGTTCCTCATTCAACCACCATCAGCCATCATTGATTTCGTTCAACAGCGCACAGGGCAGGACGTTATCAGTTCTCGCCTCTTCCTTGAACGAATTGTAGTTTCCCAAACAATGTACACACCTCTCGGTCGTGACATGCTCCGAGATTTGTCTGCATCTATCTTGGTTGATTTGAGGGCATAGACTATGGGCGACGAGGACTTCGACTTTGAGTTCGACTCAGATGACGGTAACGGTTACTACATCGATCAACCACTGCATATGGTTATTGATGGTGACGAGTGTATCGTTGGTCATCTTGTAGATTCGGGTGACACTGTATTAATGTATGGAGGCTATTACGTTGTTGACGACGAAGAAAGCGAAGTGGAAGCACAGCTTATCGAAGTCCCAACGTTCAAGGTAGATCCTCTCGCCGATATTGTTGTCGTAATGAATGCCGATGAAATGCGATTGCGCCATAACGGTGAGTTGCTAACTCTCGCTTTCATCAATGACATTCCTTTGGTTGTCAAAAGTACGAGGCACTAATGATTAAGAAGATTTTCTTCGACATGGACGACACAGCATTCGACACGCATAACTTTATGTTGTGTTATCTGATGAACTGGGGGATCTATCCAGGCACCGATTCCTACATCACGCCTGAGAATGGTAAGCAGCCGTTTATTGATATGTTGGAAGACGGACGCTTTATGCTTGAAGCCAACATGCGTGACTACTTCATCCAGACAGTTGCGATGTTGGTACGTGATGGTTTCAGTGCAGGCATTTGTACGCATCGAGGCTATCATGATAAAGGTGAGCGCAACACGCGCAAGTCTTTGGAGAAGCACCTGTCGTTGTTCGATCACATTCATGTTTTGGATAGCCGCCAGCATCCTGACAAGATTGCGTACCTGAACGAAGTACACGGCGAAGGTACCTACGTCCTTGTCGATGATAATCCTGTTACTGCCGTGCGTGACAAGTTCACTCGCGTCGGTGAACAACTGGTGCTGCCTCGTAGCGTCCTGTTGTTTAACAAACCATGGAACATGCACATCGATCATCCGCACAGAATTTCGTCGTTTGATCGTGAGCATTTCCTGCAAAATCTTATTCCAATGTTAGACTAAGAATTGTCTGATTTATTGCAGGATGTTTCTAATTTGTTACAGTACAAAACAGTGCATAGGGAGTTTGCGCTGACTGTTTAGTTCGGCCTGTTTCTTTTGCCGAATTTGGGGATAGGCCGAACTCTTTTTTGTACAGACTCGGCCACAGAGTCAGGCCAACTAGCGTAACACCGCGTTATCGCTAATGGCCGAAAGCGGCTGCTCTAGGCTGCGAACCCTGCTACCTGCCGATATGTTCGCAAGCCGCAGAGAGCGTAAGACCGCGAGCGCTACCGTGTCGGTGCAATTGAAAGACACGGGGAGAAAGCCCTGGCTAGACCGTCATCTGGCTAGGGTGGACTCCAATATGTTCTTGATTGAGAGCCTATTGGAGTTTAAGATTTGTCTGACTTTATCCTTGTGTGACTACTCACAGTAAACTGTAAACATAATTCAGAAGAACGAGAAAATTTTTACACAGGAGAATAGATGCTTCGTAAACCAAGCTACCGTGTTGTCGCCGACTTGATTCAGGCTGACGGTACATTCACCACTCACACCGTAGAGAGTGGCATAAAAGATTATGACGTAGTGGAACAGAAACTTGAATCAATCAAGAAGAATCCGCCGTCCAACTTTAAGCAGTTCTTCCGCGTTGTACCACGCTGGGAAATGTGCTTTGCCTAATCGTCAGCGCCCACTGCCGATGTGTTATCATCCAACACCTTATAAATAAGGACCCTCTCACTTTGAGATGTGGTCCTTTCTTTTTGTCTAAAATCTGTAAATTACTGGTGTAACGCATCAAAATAAAGGGCGAAGTAAAATGGCGAAAGAAGAAAAGAAAAAGAAGAAGTCGCGTTCGTTCGGTGACGATAAGCCATCGAAAAAGAAAAGCGGTTCTTCCGAGTCTGTTGAGTTGACCACGGTTAACTTTGCAGATCAGTTCCGACCGAAGCGTATCGAAGATTACGTTGGTCAAGACCACATCGTGAAGATCATGAAAGGTTGGCAGAAGTCGAAAACGATTCCGTCAACAATGATCATCACAGGTCATCTCGGTTCAGGCAAGACAACGTTCGCACGTCTGGTTGCGAAGTACATCAACTGCGATTCGTTCTCCGCCTGCGGTAAGTGTCGTTCGTGTGAGATGCACGACCGTGGCGCACATCCTGACGAACAAGAGTTCGATATGGGCGGCGATGCAGGTAAAGTTGAAGGCTCACAGAAGATTGTTGACTCGGCCCCGTTAAGCCCTATGTTCAAACGTCGTGTGTTCATCTTCGATGAATCGCACCTCATGTCCAGTGCTGCTGAATCCAAGCTGCTCAAGATTACCGAACAGCCTCCAGCGCACGTAGTCTTCATCTTCGTAACAACGAACCCTGAGAAGATGAAAGGCACGATGATCAGTCGTATGACGCAACTGCCGATCAGACCGATTGCAACTGACGTGATTCATAAACGCCTGATTGAGATCAGTGGTCAGCTTGATATCCTGCCGAAGAAAGACAAGGCGCGTGATAAAGCAGAAGCGGCACTTCATCAGGTAGCAGAGTACGCTGGTGGACAAATGCGTGGTGCAATCACCATGCTGCAAAACATCTACGCCTCTGTTCGTGGTGGTGAAGACTTTGATAAGAACCTCGTTGCTGAACTGGCTGCTGCTGATCCAGAAATCGACATGGAAGCGAAAGCCGTTCAGATGATCGGTGCTTATCTCAGTATGGACCTGATAGGCGTTATTCAGTTCCTGCGGGAAGCAAACAACCCTCGTGCAATCGTAGCGAAAGCTCGTTGGATTATTCACGGTGTGTTGGGGCATTACGCCGAAACGAACAAGTGGCAGTCTGCGGGCCTCAAGATGTTCATGAACATGATCAAGAAAGACAACATCAAAGTCAATCTGGTCAGTTTGGTGTATTTGCAGAAAGCTCTGGCTGATGCAGAAGTGGCATTCAACTCAACTTCGGTGCCGGCAGATATTATGCTGGAGACTGGAATTACCGAAGTGATGGCGAACATCTACAGCGGTAAGTTGACTGTTGATTTAGGCAACGACGACGAAGAAGACGACGAGCCTAAGAAGAAAAAGAAAAAGAAGAAGTGATAAATAAGTGAAAAATGGGTGGCCAAAGTGCTGCCCATTTTTATTTCAGAAATGTCTGACTGAACGATAATTTTAACTACAATTAATCATACAGCTCTGGAAGACAATAAATGGAAATCTTTGTATCACTGTCGAAGATTACAATTGGGTCTGAGGGCATGGCGAAAATTGATAGCCCATGCACCACTCCTGATTTAAAGAAACTCGCATCGCTTATCTTTGGTCTGGCTCGATTTGATCAGGATGTATTCGGTTCAATCACTACTCGCAAAGGTACATTGTCTGCCGTGCGTGAAGGTGAAGAAGGTGCTCTCTGGCTGTTAGGCGATACTCGCCTTAAAGATGCCAACGATTTTATGCAGATCATGAAACCCATGCCTATGATGGGTCCTACTGGTGCTGGTGATTTTTATATGACGTTGAACGTTCCGCAGCGTCCAGCACAATTCCTGATCTGCCCTAAAGGTGGTCACTCCATTTTGTGGTTCGCTAATGAGAACGCTCTTAGCAACTACTATGCAGAGCGCGATGCCAAACCAGCAGTTAAATCTATGCTGACGGGCAATCGCGGCAATGCGTCCGTGCTTCGTTCGTGGTCTGCCGCTGATATAGAAGACGAGGAAGTTGTCGATCTTCAATCAGCATGAGGAGGTGATCCCAATCTCCTCGCTGACTACTGCGAGGTAAAATAACCGTAGTAGACTTAACAGTCGGGTGCATAGCGCGCCATTCTACAAAAGGGTGGCTTCGGCTGCCCTTTTTCATTTCTGGAGCCGTTATGAAAATCCTCATTAGCTTGAGTGCGCGTACCAGCCCACTTGAAGAAACGAAAGTCAGTTTAGAGAACTCGCGTGATGATCTGAAAGGAGCACAACGCAGAGCAACCGTGGCACGTAAGACGCTCAACGAAAAACAGTCTGACGGTGATACGAAAGGCATTGAGTCAGGACGTGCCAAAGTATTAGAAGCGCAACGCTCGGTAAAGACGCAGCAGGATATTGTGCGTACCAACCAGCAACGTGTCAGTCGTGCTGCTGTCGTTGATCGTTTGGTCAAAGAATGGAACCGCCTTGATAAACTGAAAGGCACAGACCAAGATACGGATGCCGTGAAGAAACAACGTGCTACTCTGTCTGGTCAGATTGCTGAGGCACGTAAGGCCTTGCAGCGTATCAAACGTCCGAAGTCGGTCAAGATTAAGAAGCCGAAGAAACCAAGACGCTATTAAAGACGGGGCTGCCATTGCTGGTGGCCCTTCTTTTTGTCTATACGCCTAGAAACTGTAAATAAGCAGTATCTTTCATACCAAACCTGGGCATACAACTATGGAACACACTATCAATATCCACGTAAGCAAACGCTGGAACGTAATGCGTCACGACCACGATATTAATCCGGTAACAGGACAGGAAGAGAAAGTGCCTCAGTGCATCTTCTCGTCCACCAGCCCTGTGTCTGATACCGTACTGAACGAGCTGCGTAAAAAGTATAACGCTGCTGAATTGTGGGTTGAACCAACTGCGGTATTCCACTAATGTTAAAGCGCGAACTAATCCAAGTCCCTGTCTGGCGCATCGTCAAGCCTGTTCATTACTACGGTGAAGGCCGCAAAGACGAATCTGTCAGTTACGATGTGATTGCAGAAGCAGCCGAGCCGTATACCGATGACGAGATCGAAGTGTTCGAGCAGATTCACGGTAAAGGTCTTATTCAGGAAGAAACCTTCGAGTATATCTAATGGCCAAAGCGAAGCAAAAGCAGAACCACGGCATCGGATTAAAAGAGATTCATCTCCGCGATGTTGGTGTGTACAAAGAACTTGATATTGACACATTGGACAGTGAAGGCTTCGCAACTATCTGCGGCAGAAACCTCGACAGTCCAAACGTTAAAGACAATACGAACGGCGTAGGCAAAAGTCTCCTGTTCGGTGCAATACCTACGCTGCTTTACGAAGCTGACCCTCTCGCTCTGAAAAAGAAAGACAAGGGTAACATGCTCAGTAAGGGCAGCGTTATCGATCTGTCATGGCAATCTCCGTTGGGCGGTATTGTTCGTATCGAGCAAACAGCCAAGAGCTACAAAGTTTATTACAACGGTGAAGACCAGAAGGTAGGTCGTCAGGACGTAGCGCGTTCGTGGATCTCAAAGCATTGGCCGTTGTCGAAAGACGAGTTCTACAGCTATGCCTACATTCAGTCGCAGATACCGCATCCCTTCCAACGTGCGCAACCTGCTGATCGTTTAAAATACCTGACCTCGTTATTCAATCTGGATGTGTTCGATAACATTCGTGCGGCGTTGAAGAAGAAACTGGACTTGGCTAAAGATGCCGAGACAGAATCGAAAGGTCTGGCGGACATGCTGGACGTTACACAGCGTAAACAAAATGCGCTGTCGATTCACGCCGAAGAAAAGAACACGCTGACTGCAATCATCAAGCAGTCGGATAAGATGAAAGCCAAACGTAACGAACTGTCGGAACTCCTGATTGAACTAGGTACTCAGCGCACAACCGCGAAGAAGTACGAGAAGCTCAAGCATGAACTCGACACGTTAGGTATCGAGACGGACGATCTCAAAGGTGAACTGAATACCTTACGTGGTCTGTTGATTGAGCATGACCGTTACGATGACTTTGTGGAAGCACTGGACGAATATCAGTCCGAGCTATCAGAAGTCAAAAAGAAAATCAAAGCACTCGGTGACGTTGCGGCGCTTGACAACAAGAAGCTGCGTAAGAAGCACGGAGCACTGATAAAAGAGGAAGAGAGCCTCGAAGCGTTACTGGAGAAAGTCGATGAACAACAGGAAGAGTACGACGACTGGCGAGAAGCCGTGGACAAGCTCAGTAAAAAGCTGTCTAAGCTCAAAGCTCCTAAACGAACTCAGGAAGAGGCACAAGATGCCCGCGCAGAATCCAAAGCAATAGTTCAGGCGTATCGTGCGTTTCAGGAACACGATCACGACGGCAACTCATGTCCTACCTGTGGGCAAGATGTTGACCTTAAAGCTATGGCTCGCGCTGCAACGAAAGCTCAGTCGATCATTGACGAGTGCATCGAAGCTCTCGACTACTACAAGCTGAATGACCAGCTCACTGAATTGCAGGCAGAGAAGGTCAAGAAGCCGAAGCATAAACGTAAAGACCTTGAAAAGCAACTCAATGCAGTCGGCACTAAGCTGGATGAAATCGAAGAACAGTTCGAGACAGCGAAGAAGTATGAGAAGCTGGTGGCCAAGCGTGATGCGCTCAAGAAACCTAAAGCGGTTAAGCAGCCTAAGAAAGCCCGTAAGACAATCAAGAACCGAATCAAGGATCTTGAGATTCTGAAAGACCTTCGTGCTGCAATCAAAGGCGTTGGTAAGCCTGACCGTGAGTTCTATCTGATTGATGGTGAGTACAAAAAGGTTAGCGGCGAAGTTGAGAAGCTGATCGCAGACATTGAGAAGAAAGAGCGTAAGGCGCAGAACATCCAGATGCGCATTCAGGAGCACGAACACTACGAAGAAACGTTACGTGAACTTCGCAACAAGCTCGCAGACCTGCAACCTCTGATCGACAAGCGCAAGGTATTCGAAGTCCTGTATAAGGCGTACAGCAACAATGCTCTCAAACTGAAAGCGGTTGAAGGCCGTCTCAAACAGATTGAGAAGAAGCTGAACGAATACTCTGGTCTGGTGTTCCCTGAGCCTATGCACTTCGAACTGTTTACTACCAAGCAGGGTGTTGGTGCAACCGTTACTCGTCTGGTGTCGAAGAAGACGACTGACATTGCAATCATGAGTGGTGCAGAGACAAACTGTTTCCGCTTGTTGTTTGCTGTTGCGATCATGCCATTCATTCCTGCTAATCGACGTACAAACTTTATTGTGCTCGATGAACCTGAGAACTCATGTAGTGATGCGACACGCGATCATATCGTGAAGAATTTCCTCCCGATTCTCAAGCAAATCATTCCTAACGTTTATTGGATTACTCCTCTGGACGTTGAGCACTTCTCTGACAATCAATGGACTATCACCAAGCAGGGTGGTGTGTCTAAGTTAACGCGTAAGGTAATGTGATGATCTTCGGTAATCTCAATAGCGATCACGAGAAAGGCGGTGTGCCGATTGAACCTGCGTACATCAATCGTAACCCAGCTATCTTTGCCAAGTACGAAGTTGTGGCAAACATTAACTGCATGGACGAGCAGGAGGAGTTTTATTACAAGACTCCTCTGCATAAAATCTTCGGTCTCTATCCACAGGTTCGCAAGGTGATGCGTCCTTCGCTGCGTGTGTACATGAAAGACCACCAGCTTATCTGTCACCCGACGCTGGCGCAGAATATCGAACGTACTCTGCGTGAGTACACGGCACAAGCCCTTAACACGGTGGAGTAACGATGCCTGTAATCGCAGTAACGCGGCAAAGCCCTGAGCAGGTGCTGGGCTGGCTGAGAAAGAAAGGTCAGGCCGATCGTGTGACCTTCGTTCCACTTGGTGGTGTCATTGACCCTGCCAAGAAATATCGTAAGTACATGTTCGTTGTCGGCGAGAAAGAGTATAGCCGTAACGCTGTTGCTATTCGTGATATGCCTGATCACATTGTCTTTGTGTTCGGCCATTCTGAAACGCTGCGTCGATATGGACTTGACGTTGATCTCAAACTTGACCAGATGGAACCACAGAAAGGCAAGCTGAGTCCTGTCGGTAAGTATCTTGATGACCTCAAGAAACGCGCAATCGACGGCAGCCTGTTCTACCGACTGATGACTTACATCTACACGTTGCCTTCGAAGACTCACCAAAAGCCTTTGACTGCAACTATCTGTCGTTGGATTTATCACGGCGGTCGTAAGAATATCGAGCGTGAGATCGACGCACTGCCTATCAAGCTGACTGCAATCCAAAAGCACACGCTGATGAAGATCTTGGCCAAGCCTGTAGCAGAGCGTTTGTGTCAGGCCTTCCTCGATCTAAATAGCGGCGCGTGTGAAACAGTTGGTGAAGCTGTTGTCAAACACAACGTTCAGGTATTCGAGATAGGTTACATTCGTGGTAACGTAGAGAAGACCTCGAACATTACCGATACCTATCTTGCTAATCAGGGTGTCTAATATGTCAACCGATTACGAAACGTTAATCTGGGTGTCGATACTCGCTGCGTTTCTGATGCGTCCTGTCGTGCTTGGTATCAACCTGACGGAAATCAAACGCACTGTATACCTCATGGCCGTCGCTCTCTTTCTGATTGTGTTCTGCAATGAAGTAATGGAGATGACGAAGTGGCACGTATTCACCTACGTAATGTCGTTCACCATAATAGCTGCCGTTTATGATGGGATGTATGCTGGTGGACTCAAACACTACGTAAAGGGTTACGTGTTGCAGTATGCGTATCTGTCTCACATTGGTATTCTCTCAGGTTTAATCGCTTGGTTAACACGTTGGACATTCTAAGGGGCTTCGGCCCCTTTTGTCGATCTTGGCACTAATTTTACCTTAGAGCGTAGCACCTTGTTAACAACCTACCCGAGGTAGAAACTATGCAGTACATATCTTCATTCGCTGGCTTAGCTGGGCCCTCACCCACTATGCCAAACGTCTTTCTGTATGATAGTCGAGAACCCTCAGACTTCTCAACGCTTACAGACATGACAAAAGCCAACGCACTCGCCAGAACGGCGCGGGCTGTATTAGGCTTCAATGGATTTCTCAATCCCATTCGAGGCCGCAAGTCAAACAAGTACCACTTCACCTGCTTGAAATACATACAGGCCACATCCGTCGCCCTAACCAATGACACGGATATTGTTCAACAGAACACCGCATGGGGTCTTAGTGGTAACAGTAGCATTGCTGCGGCTCAGTCCTATTCGCTGCTTGTGTCAGGTGGACTAACAACTATCTTTTTGACAAGCGGTATGATTGCTGGGCAGCCGATTCAATTACCTCCAATGAATTTGCATGACGGTAACTGCCCGTACGGTCAGTATGCTACAGGATTCATCGGTATTAGATATGTAAGGGCGACAGGTGAGACTGCGGCCACTACTGCCTCAGCTGGTGGGTCTACTGGTGCTTGTACATTCAGAACATACGCAGCCGCAGAAACACCAAATTTCGGGTATGCGTTGATGGGTCTCCCAACATCTACTACGGTAAGTGGGGCTAATGGACAGCCAGGCATTTCGTTCCCGTCTTATGATGGCGTATTTGCTCAGACTCAAACAGGTGTTGATGAATCTCCTGTGCTGGACAAAGCGTTCTTCTACAGCCCTCACTTCCGTGCGTTTTGCAAACTCGATACGACCGATTTTGAGGCTATCGTGTCTGACCCAGGCACTCGCCCTAAGATGAAGTTTAAGAAGACAAACTTGTTCATCTAACGCTAATTTTAGTCTGTCTAACAGAGGGCTTTATTATGGACGCATTGACGTTTAGAAAGAACGCTATCGCTGAGGTTATTGATCGCGAAGGTGGCTCGAAGTACACTAACCGTGCTGCTGACCGTGGCGGTCCTACTCGTTGGGGCGTCACTGAAAAGAACGCTCGTGCCTATGGTTACAAGGGTGCGATGCAAGACCTGCCTTATGAGATTGCGTATAAGATCTACAGCGCTAACTTCTGGGATTTCTGCAAGTGTGATGAAATTGCGAAGTACAGCCAAGAGTTGGCACTGTGGGTATTCGACTACGCTGTTAATTCAGGCCCACCAGCAGCAATCGCTGAACTGCAAGACCAACTGAACATCTTAAACGGCCGAGGCAAACTCTATCCTGACTTTACTCCCGCTGCGAATGTTGGTCCGAAGACGCTGGCTGCTCTTGCTGCCTATGTCAAAGTACGCGACATTAAAGTATTGGCTTATGCCTACAACGGCTGCCGTATTGCGAAGTTGAAGAACATTGCAAAGGCAGATGAAACTCAGGAAGATAACATCTATGGTTGGTACCAGCGTGTTATCACAATCACTAAACAAGTTGGAGTACACTAACCATGTCCCTTATCAAACTGAATCTCGAAGAAGCTGTTAAGTCAGAATCGGCCTCTGCTATCAATGCAGTGTTCAGCAAACTGACGAAGAAAGAGTTCTTCGATCTGCTGGACGACGGCATGCCGTCTGACCTGGGTGGCCCGGAAGATATTCTCGACTTCCGTTTCATCAGCTACAAAAACGGCGTTGCACGTTTCGGCATGGTGACCAAAGACGAAGACGAAGATGTTGGGTTCAATATCTCTGGCATCGAGATTCGTATGGAGCCTGAGTTCGACGACGAAGCGAACTACGAACAGACTCTGGCAAAAGCTAAACAGGCTCTCGCTCGTCTGCGCTAATGCAAATCTACGTTTCACTGTCACGCGAAGTCCAGATGGGTCTGCAACAACTGAATGTTATCATAGGCGACCGCGCCTTAGATCATAAGTTGCTGCGTGAAGCGTCTGGCTTTGCGTTCTACGCTTACGTTGCATTTGCTTCTGACGACTCAGGTGATTATGTTGTTAAGATTGCCAAGTTGCGTCGTCAAGGGCTTGCGGCGAATAGCTATAAGCTCGTCGAAACAAACACGTTGAAGACCAAGTTCTCCTCCGTGTATAACGCGGCGATGGCTATGGAGAAGCTAGGCACTGACACTGTTAAGTCAGAGTCATCACCTCCTCCTATCCAGAGCGTTGTGTTTCAACTGTCAGACTTTCGTATTCCAATCACGCCTGATTTGCAGATTAAAATCGACGCGTGGTGTGAAGCGCAAAAGATCTGCCCGCTGCGTTATGCTGTATTGAATCCGAGAAACGAATCGATCGAGGTGGCTTTCAAAGACGCTTCGGCACATAACTCGGACATCATCAATCAGATGTTGCGCAACTCTCTCTATCAGGCGCTGGGTGATTACTCAGCCGGTAAGAACTTCGAACTCCCAGGCAGAGCCCTGGTTTGAGGAACCCAAAATGGCACTTATCAAAATCAACGTTGAGCAGACTGTAGCGTCCGAGTCTGCCGCAAAGAAACCTTCGTACAAGATCGCTAAAGTCGGTGGCGTTCAGACTCTGGTTGTTAACTCCGCGAAGAAAGCAGAACTGCAAGCTGTTCTCGGTCTGTTGAAGAAAGCTAAAACTGCCGCAGTCTCTGGCATCACCGCCAGCATCAAATCGAATACTGCTTCCACCAAAGCGCGTCAGACTGCTAAAGGTCCTAAGCGTACTGCGCTGATGGAAACTCGCAAGACTGAGAAGACCAAAGCTACCGCAGACATTAAACAGGCGAAAGCTCTGATTCGTGAAGCGAACTCTCACGCCAAGAAACATGGTCTTGGTGGACTGAATCTGCCTCTGTCTGCTGCTGACATTAAAACAGGTGTTGGCTCTGCTGCTGCGCTTAAACAGATTCGTAGCACTAAGCTGACCGAGTTTGGTATCACAGGCAAACGTGGTGCATTCAAGCCTAAGTTTGTTAAAGAAGCCGCTTTCGACGCGCTGGGCAGCAAGACCACAACCAAAGCTGCGGCTAAAGCTCCTATCAAGAAAATGAAAGGTGCTATTACTGGTGCGTTCACTCCTGAGAAGAAGAAAGCCATCAAAGCTCAACGCGAAAAAGCTCTGACCGGCGGTACTCGCCACAGAACTCCTGGCCAGATTGATGATGCGGCAAACAAGCATCTGGCAGGTCAGTCCAAGCAGTGGGATAAAGATACGCGTATGTCCAAGCGTATGCTGAAAGAACTGAATGGCGGTAAGCCTATCACTTCTGCTGCTGGGTGGACTGGTACTGTTGAGAAAGGCAAAGGCGTCTTTACCAACAAGCGTGGTCAGAAGCTGGTGGTTAAGAAATCTGATATGGCTAAATACGGCCTGACGCCTGACTCTTTCAAACGTGCTCTGGGCGAGTCGAATATCAAAGACACCAACTGGTAACAGATGCAGATCTTTGTCAGTCTGAGTGCGCCCACCACCTACTATCGAGGTCTTGCAGAAGACTGGAATGAGGAACGTGCGAAGAAGCAACACATGACTTGGGTAACTCCAGATCGTGCGTATGCCGAACTGTACGCAGAAGGTGGGCGTCTCTACAAGTTTCATGCGGACCCTGGTCGCTATGCTACCTTGAAGTTCCGTTCTCTGTGGACGGAAGTAAAGTTCGCTGAGATTTATAGAAGGGTTAAACAACTTATCATGGAAGCCTTCCAGTTGCATTTGGTAGGCAAAGATGAGGCGATAACTCTTGTCAAACGATTAGACGCGCTCAACAACCTAATCCCTTCATCGCAACACAAAAGGGTTTATATGTGGTGGGACGAGTATACCGAGATCAGCAAGATACTCAAACTTGCTGGGTATGACTCGATTAAAGGTAATGAGGGTGAGCACAACGATGTGCCTACCTTCGGCATCTTTGATCACACACGCGTCAAGATGATTAAGGAATGATCGTGATCTTGGGCTTACATCGAAAGGTGTTGGCCCATTTTTACTTTAGTTGAAAACCACATCAAAATGTAAGGAGCATCGTATGTGGATTTATAAACAAACGACAGGTGAACTGTTCAACGCTCAACACCAGCTGGTCGCTCGTGGCTATGCAGGTAAAGGCGAACACAAAAACAAACACGAGTCTCAGAACGTAGTTGGCATGGGCCCTTTGCCTGTGGGACGCTACACTCTGAACAAACCTCGTACCAGCCAGAAGACAGGACCGTATGCTATGGACCTGACTCCTGCAAAAGAGAACGAGATGTTCGGTCGCTCTGCATTTCAGATGCACGGCGATAGCATCAAGGCTCCGGGTACTGCCTCTTCGGGTTGTATCATCATGCCTCGTAACATCCGCGAACTCGTATGGAACTCAGGCGATCATGACCTCGAAGTAACGGTCTAATTGTATCGGCACACGGACGTGCTTCTGTAAATACTCTGTATGGAAAAGATATCCTTCACTGGTCATCGCCCACAATCGTTGGGTGGATTCAGCCCTAAGGCAAAAGATCGCCTGTATACTTTCGCACATCGCAGATTACTCGCACTGGACGACGATGCAATCATCTACGTCGGGTGCGCTCTTGGCTTTGATATGGCTGTAGCGACTGCCGCAATATCCCAAGGACATAAAGTTGTTTCCTGTCTACCTTATCCTGGGTTCAATGCTCGCTGGCCAATCAGTAGCGTGATTGAACTTGACGGTCTTCTTAATAAAAGCCACGAAGTAAGAATAGTCACATCAAAAGAAGACTGGCTTCACATGGACGGTCAAGCAGGCTTCGCACTCAACAAACGCAATCACTACATGGTTGATGAAACAGATCGTCTGATTTCATTATGTTGTGGTGCACCATCAGGAACACAGAACTGTATTGACTACGCGCTCAAGCAAAACAAGCCCGTTACGTATTGGTGGAAAGACTGGCTAAAATTCAATAGACGCTCCTGAAGGGGCGTTTGTCGTTTCTACGCTAATTTTTATCATCACCCGAACACAGAGATCCCCAATGGAAATTCAAGTCAGTCTGTCCGCTCTCCCTCCTTCGTTGTACCGCAAGTACAGAAAAGGTTGGAAGCCTAATACGACTTTGCTCAATCTTTTCGAAAAGATTAGCGGTAAGAAAGGCCACAAGGCCATGCGTATCTATATAGACGCAAAGAGCGACAACGTGATCAAAAACGTTGCGCAAAACGTCAAGCCGCCGATTCAGATCGTAGACGCGCTGGCAGAGAAAGATATTGTTCTCGTCGATTACCTGACAGGTGCAGGAAAGGACAAGCATGGTCGAATCGTTAAGATTGGTCGTGTGTTGTCGAACAATCCAGAACTCAAAAAGATGTTCGACTCTGACCCGAACCGTAAGTCTATTGTGAATGCTACGCGTAATCGTCAACTCATTTGTATCTCAATGCACCCATACGACATTGCAGGTATGTCCACCGATCGTGGTTGGGTTAGCTGCATGAACGTGAAGACAGGTTCGAACAAGAAGTATGTCAAACAGGATATCGCTGGTGGTACTCTGGTTGCCTATCTGATTGACCCATCAGACAAGAACATCAACAAGCCTATTGGTCGCTGCCTAGCTAAGCCTTACTTTGAGAAGAAGGCTAAGATTAAAGCGTCCGATCGATTCGTAGGCTCTGAAAAGGTGAACGCTCTTTATCTGGTCGAGTTTGCCTATCCTGATGCTAAGATGCCTTTCGTCCACGTGCTGCAGGAGTGGCTTGACGAGCACATCAATCCGTTCCTAGCAACAACTGAACGTAAAGGCATATACGAACTAAGCAGCAAGCTCTATCCAGATCGCCGCTGGGAGGAGTTTGACTATGATCTCGAAAGTCCTCTTATTCATGGTGACGTCAACACGTTTGTTAAACGTTTGATTGCTGCAAAGCGCACTAAAGACGGAGAAGACATTGCACGGAGTTATATGGACCGATATCCGAGCATTGCTCTTGCGCTCGCGCGTGAGAAGTGGGGGCAGCCTATGTTTTATGTGCGCACCGCTACCGAGCTGCTTGTGAATAAACACTACCAAGAGTTCGGCGACTATCTCGATATAGTTTTTGATACACTTGGTGTTGAAGACCCGACTGTGATCAAGTTGTGGCAGTACCTGACGCATAGGCCTAGAGCTATGGAAATCTTCATTGACAAGCTGCCTCACACAAAACGTCAGAACTTCTTGGACGCGAATCTTGGTGATGTGGACTTCTACGGAAACAGGGAAGAGAACATCCAGAACTGGTCATATCCTGCCGCACTCTCGCAGATTTGGTCGTTCGTTAAGTATACCAAAAATCCTGAAAGTGCATTCTGGTACAATGCGTGCCGCGTTAATACAGGCGAAGTGCAGACCAAATATGTAGACGAAGAATACGTGGTAGGTGATAGCTATAGAGACGAGTACGTGCTTGCTCCCGCCATCGGCTCACTCGCCAACATGTCTCCTATCTGCCCTGCTGCAACACGCGCAAGCCTTGAGCGATACAAGGACAGTGTAGATGCTCGCTACTATGAATGTGCGCAGAAGGTATTTGATGGGTGGAAGTATGTGGCTATTGATGCTCGCAGAGACTTCCACCCTAAACTGCGTCCTCTGTTTGAGCGTAAGGAGAACAAGTTCAAGAAGACCGAGCTGGCCACGTTAATCTACCGCATCGACGAGGAGCTGTGTATAACTCAGGCCAGAGAGGAACTCTATCCTGATACTGAGGTGCTATCGCGTAGCGGTAATTTTCTGGTTGAGCCAAGTGAATCTCCGGAGCATGTAATTCAAGCCATCTGTGATCGTGCGCTTGAAATAGCTCTTGCAGAAGCAAAAGAAGAAGCCGTCTACATGCGTGAGGAAGCTAAAGCACGTCGTGAACGCCTCGCTAAAATGAAGTAAACCTAACGGGTGGCTTATGCTGCCCGTTTTCATTTTGATTCTGTAAATAGCAGTCAAAGAAACTCGTGGATTGTATTGATGAAAAAGAAAAAAGTATCTGAGATGTTAGAGGCTCTGGTGACCGCTGACTGGCACTTCGAGGGGCTTGCTAATCATTTCCCTACTGATCACGTTGACCGTCAGCTTGAAACGATCGACCGTATTTATCAGTACGCTGTAGAGCATGGCATTCGTCACATCTTTGTTCCTGGTGACATAACCGACAAGTTTAAAATGGATGACGAGACAAAGCGCAAGCTGCTCCAGTTCTTCCTCAAATACGAAGGCGTTATCGAAACGTGGTACTGTGGTGGCAACCACGACTGGGCCGATATGTCGAGCACCAGCATGGACTTGATCAAGACATTCTGCGAATGGGACTTCCTCAAGTCGTTGCATATCTATCTCCGACCAAAGCAGGTTGAGATTGACGGCATCGTTGTTAACTTCCTGCCACACCCTGCGAAAGAAAGCATCAAGCATAAGAAGCCTTGCCTCAACTTCTGTCACGTTGAAGCTGTAGGCGCGCTTGGCGATAACGGACGCCCTCTTAAAACAAAGAAGGATATCAAAGTAGACCCGCGTGATTATACAATCAGCGGACACATCCACCTGCATCAGGTTCTGGAAAAGAAACGTTTCACTTACTGCGGGTCGCCGTATCAGAAAACGTTTGGCGAAGCACTGCCGAAAGGATTCATTCATATCCGTGTGCATTATAAGAAAGGTGAGCTGGTGGTACAACAGAAGTTTGTTGACAGCAAGCCTGGGTTTAGATTGGAAACAGTTGCAATTGAAAATCAGAAAGACTGGTCACGTCTGGAAGTAAACCCTGCGATTCGCTACCGTCTTGTTGTTAAAGATACCGTGTCGATCCCAGCAGATATCCGTACTCGCGTCCCAAACATTTCCCAAATAAATTCCACGAATAAACGTGTCGATCTCGATAATATAGATACAGTTGATGTTAGTGAGCTGGCGCTTGCGGACATTGACCCACGAGATGGCCTAAAGGATTACCTGAAGGCTTCTGGGATTAAAAAGTCCTTGCGCATCCGTGCTCGCAAGGAACTTAACGCGGTGTTATCTGAAATAGGGTATGCTGCTATGTAAAAAGATTTAGGAAAATTCCTGACGAAAGTATTAGGGAATATACTAATTTTTACATGCTGATTTCAAAACTTAATGTCCACAGGACGAAAGTTCAATTGTAACTTGAGGATATAATCATGGCCGTAAAACGCAAACTTGCATCTCCGACCGATCCGGTTAAAGGCGGTTCCAAAGCTAAGAAAGCGAAAGCTACCAAAGCTACTGGTACCAAAAAGGCGAAAACCACCAAAGCGCCTAAGGCTGCGAAAGCACCTAAAGCTGCAAAGGCTCCGAAAGCTGCTAAAGCTAAAAAGCCTGCTGCGAAGAAAACCACTGCGGACAAAAAGTTCGACAACGAGCGCGCCACGCACCTGCGTAAGCAGAAAGCTAAAGGCAAAGCGAAGTCTATCGAACAGCGTCTGAAAGAGCGTCTGGCTAAATATCAGGCCGGCCTGAAAACTACCGCAAGCTCTCAGGGCGCGGTACGTAAGCTGCTGCTGAAACGTCAGACCATCGCTCTGAGCAACCTGAAAGCCAAACAGAAAGCCGGCTACCGCAACCTGGTTGCGAAGCAGAAAGCTCGTCTGGCCGCGCGTAAAGCTCGTAAGCCGATGATCAAAGACGGCAAACTGGTAACGCCGAAAGTCGCTCCGAAAGCAGTAACTCTGGTTAAGCCGAAGCTGAAACCGCTGCCGCGTCTGAAAAAGGGTAAAGAAACTACCCAGAAGCAGGTACACCACAAAGGTACCGCAGCTCAGAAAGCCGGCGCGAAAAAAGCAGCAAAGACCAAGAAAAAAGGTAAAGTAACTGTTTAATCGACCTGGTCGGTAAGACATTACTACGAAACAAAAAGGGGTGGCTTCGGCTGCCCCTTTTTGCGTCTATAGCGACCAAAATTTGTAAAGTCAGTGCGAACACTATATCGGACAAAACACGCCTGAGTCGCTAATTTTTATTCGATATGATTACTAGACCCAGTAGAGGATGATCATGGCTAAGACTGCCAAAAACAATGAAGTTAGCAGTATCAGCGCATCTGTTGACTATAGCTCTGGGAACATGACTGCCTTACGTGGTGCCCGCACAGCGAAAGAGTTCCGTAACGTACTCGATAAAGTTATCGCAAACGCCACGTCAGTTACAATCCCGCAGAAACTCCTGTCCGTCAGCGCTAAGGCCATCGAACTTTCCGATATCGAAGGCTCAATCAAAGGCAAACAGGCAAAAGCGATTGACCTGAACCAAGTTATCGACCTGTCTAAGATCGATATTTCTGACGTTAAGAGCAAAGCTCAATACAACCAGCAGGTAAGCCAACTGTCTCAGGCAATTGGTGAACTGTCCGTTGCCTACCAGATTCTTAACAGCAAGACTTTCAGCGCATTCAAAGATCAGAACGCAGCCGCTAAGTCTCTGCTCAACGTTATTACTCAGGCAAAAGACCAGCAGACCAAACTGGTTAAGCTCATGAGCATCGACGTTAAAAACGGCGCGCCGAAAGAACATACCAAGTTGGCTGCAACCATCGCCAACTACCTGTCGAAGATTCTGAATAAAGAAGACTATTCGAAGATTCGTACTCGTACTTTCATCGCGTCCGGTACTGACCCGATCTGTTTCCAGACCTATGTGTTCATCGACAACTTCGTGAACTCTGACGGTATGCACTACCCGAACTATGCTCTGGTACTGTCTACCACAATCGCGGTCGCTAACGGTATCAGCGAAAACTTCCTGACGTCAATCGTTGACGAGAAAGTTCCAGGTAGCTTCCCGATGGGTCGTCAGATTGCTACTGCTCCTGAAATGAAGCGTACCATCAACCACCTGATGGCTCTCGACGGCTTCCTGAACTACAGTGAGCGTAAGCCAATCAACCGTTCTACTCAGAACCTGCGTGATACCACTACGCTGGGTCTGCAACAGCACACAATTCGCGGTCGTAAGAAAGAAATCTTCGACAACGTGCGTGTTCAGAATGATAGCCTGTATGTGCGTCTCGTTCCTGGCCTCAGCCCGACCGAGAAGAAAGAAGCTGTTACTGAAATCCTGGGCATGGCCTCTACTGCGCTTCGTGCAGGACGTGGTGGTAAGAACAGCGTTGTGCATCAGATGGTCAGCGGCCGTAACGGTCGTGAGTTCATTAAGATCTCTCTGACCGGTTCTGGTGGTACTGCGAAAGGCGTCCTGACTCTGCGTAAGATCGACGAGATTGCAGATGTTATGGGCCTGAACCCGCAACAGAAACGCCTGCTGAAACAGTCGGTCAAGTAATGGCGTTAACGCATTTCAAGGTAGATCGCACATTTAAGGAGAATACGTATGGTGGTCAGTATCGGCCACAACAAATGCGTAGCGCTTCTCCTTATGTGCTTGATACTATCATTCGTCAAGTCCTCGCCTATTTGATTGAAGCTCAGATGCCTTTCACCAAGTCGCTGAACTTCACTCTGGTGAACGTGTACTCGACGGATAACGATATGTCGATGGGTTATTCGAATCGTCCTGATGATTCAGTGATCATGATTGACAGCGGTATCTGCTTCACGTTCTGCCTGAAACCTCGCGCTAATCGTATTCTCCCGCAGCCGATGACTCAACTCGGTCGCGGGCGTTACTGGCGCTTGTGGGGCGTTGACAATAATAACGAGTACATCACTATCGGTCTTCCTCGTTCGGTTATCTTTGCACTGAACGGTAATGGTGTTGAAATGCTGAACGTTGTGTACAACACTGTTGGTGCTGTTACACGCAACTACGTCCAGCTGGTATCAAGTTCGAATCTTGGCCCTTCGCAAAGCGCTCGCGATCTTGCATCTCAGGCGAACCAAGTGAAAGATCTGTCAGTGTCGAACCTGATGCGTACCGTGCCTTACGATGAATGGCACTTCAACGTCAACATCTGGAAAGACTACTCGGAGATGCTTATCTCTGACGTGATGCGCAAAGACTTTCCGCTTTACTTCTGCATCTACATCCTGCCTGGCTTGTATTTGCCAAACGTAGGTAAAGCTGGTACAGCGTTCATCGAGAAGACTGTGGTTGATTTTGTTGCGAAAGGACTGACGAAGATTGCTGCCTCGTTGGTATCTCCTATAGTTGACCAGAGTCCGGAACTACTTGCTGCGCTCTACCTGCTGCTAACTCCTACGCAGGACACAAGCGATATGGAAGCGAGCAACGTGGAACGAACCAACTTCGTTCGTAGTTACTTCTACAACCTGAGTCAGAACATGCAGAACGTTCCTGAGTATCAGGCTAAAGTGGTGCGGACGATTAACTCGAACCACGTCGCAATGGCGCGAGCGCTAATCGAAGGTGGGTATAACGACCAGCTACGCAATCTGATTGAGTATCTGGGACTCACTAAGGCAGACTGATATGCGCACAACAGAAGGTAACGTACTGGTCCTCGAGGAGAGTTTCTTCGATGATCTAGACCAGCCCGTTTATCCGCAGTCAGACGATATGGGGCCTGTCGTAAGCCTCATTGACCCTGACGATAAATCGGTGCTGGCTCAAGTAGTCGCAACGCCGGGAGAAGTTCCTGGCTATTGGACTGCTGATGTTGCGATTCCTAACATGGGGCTGGTGGACGATAAACGTCTGACAGTCAAATGGCGTTATGATTCCGAAGAAGGGATCATGCAGTCCAGTCAGGAACTCATTGTTGAACCACTGACTGAAAACCGTGTTACGGATATCGTTACGTTGTTCGGTGATAACGAAACGTTTGAACTGACGTTGCCGTTCCACTTCGATACTCGTGGCGATAAGCTGAGATTCCAGCTCGCACTCAATAACCAAATCGTTGCATCCGATATCGACTCCGGCGATGCGGGTGTGAAGATGATTGTGAACCGTGCAAAGACCTGCGTGTTTCAGGTGCCTGTGTGGGTTGCTACTCGTCGCCTTGAGCCGATTAGTTTAATCGCGCACTACACCTCTGCGACACGCAAGACAACCAAGATGCTGACATATAAGCTCTGGGCAGTGACGCCTCAGGTTCTTATTGCTGCATCGCTGGTGGAAGACCACATCAACAAAGCACGTCAGCATAACGTTATTCCTGAACTGGAGTACACGCAAGCTGACCTGATTGGTTATCTCTATCGTGGTCTTGCGCTGTTCAATATGATTGGCCCGCGTGTTACTGGCTTTAGTGGCACGAACATGCAAGGCACAATCTTAGATGGCTGGATTACCTGTAGTTGCTACTATGCGCTCGCTGCTCAGTTACAGGCAGAAGGGCAAATGGCATTCGACTTTACGGGGCAAGTCGTCAACTTAAACATGGACCGAACACCTTCGATTGAGGCTGCTTTAGGCAGACTTGAAACGCAGATTCAAGGTCCTGTTACGAACTTGAAGAACAAACTGTCTAAGGCCGGAATCAACGACGGTGATGGTTCTCAGGGTTCTGGTGCGATTGACGGTGCTCGCGCACTTGGCAAGCTCGGCATCACAAACAGCCCAACAACCAAATGGGCTACTGTTGGTAACCGCAGTATCTGGGTCAATGCGCGGTATCGCGTGACAGGCTAAACCCTAAGTTTACTAATTTCATATTGTCGAAACATTCAGGAGATGACAATGAAGGCTTTCATCAAACAGATTGACCAGCTCAACGACAACCAGAGCGTGGCCATCGTGCAAGTAACTCACAACGTCGGCGAGAATATCGCAGACAACTTCGGCGCCATCGTAAGCGCTTCCTGCAATCGTGAATACATGCCTGTTGAAGGTGCGTCTTCTATGATCGAGCAGGGTAAAACCACCAGCTTCGTTCGTACCATCCTCAGCCGTATGCAGGACGTTATCCCTGTGTCGCAGATGGGTGACGAGTTCCAGGCTCTGTCGAAAAACATGTACATGGACAAGTCCGAGCGCATGTGGGCCGTTCGCCGTAGCGAAAGCGGTGAAGACGTTCTGGTACGCGAAAGCAACGCGAACGACAACTCTGAACTGATCGACATGATTCGTTCTGTGTCAGGCGCGGCTACTGTTAACCTGCAGGCGTCTATGCCTACTCTGGCTCAGGCCGTTGCTCGCCACAATCTGGAACTGTCCAGCGTTGTTGGCGGTGATATGGTTAGCTTCGTGTCTAACTCAGGTGCGTTGAAAGTTGGCTTCGTTGCTGCTAACGTAACTGACGACAACAGCTTCATCGTTGTTGACGATCAGGGTCAGGAAGAGCAGATTACTTCCATGAGCATGGTAGCTGTTCTGTCTGGCGACGAGTTGGACGAGAAACACTTCCCGCAGGTTGATTCAGTGTCTGCCGCTGCTGGCGTTGACGTTAACAAGCTGCTGGACATCTATGCCAAGATGTTCCGCTACAGCCCGGACTACTTCGGCAAGATTGCTGCTATCATCAAAGGTCACAGCTTCTAAACAAACCCTAAAGGGAGCCTCGCGGGGTTCCCTTTTTCGTTTCTACTGAGGATTTTCACATGGCGGCCATAAGCTTGGATGACATTGGCTCTTTCGCCCAGCCTGCAAAAGCATCTGCGAAAAAGAGTAAAGCGAAAGTTAAAGCTAAGACCACCGTCAAGAAAGCTAAGACAGTTAGCAAAGGCGTTAAGGTCAAGAAGAAAAAGAAGTCCGACCCTTCGAAAGACGTGCTGCCTAAACACATTGATCCCGATGACTTCTATTCGGATATTGCAGCATCTCAAAAGGCAATGCAGTCTCTGGATGAACCAAAGCCCAAGAAAGCTAAGAAAAAGAAAGAGAATGCAGTAGATACCATCAAAAAGAAAAAGAAGAAGAAAGAGTCACGGAGTTTGAGCACCGATATGGTTGCTCTTGAGGGTCAGTTCCTTGAGGTTATGGCTGATGTGCCTGACGTTATCAAACAAGAGAACGACCAGATTGCCGAGTACATGACGATGTTCAAGCAGTGTCAGTCAATGGCACGTATCTGTGAAGACGCCTATAAGGACAAGAAGCAGAGCCGTGATATTTACGCACTGATGCAACTCTATAACCAGATGCGTGAGATTATCGCTGACCTTCGTGCGCTGCGTGACGTGTCGCAACTGGCAGAGATTCTCAACGAAGAAGTCATGGGACCTTTCGCTGAGTCTGCTGGTACAATTCTGGTTGGCGTATTCCACCAGATTAACGCATGGAATAAAAAGAATCTGCCTGTTGAAATGATTGCTGGTGCGCAGAATCAGACGCAAACGATCATTCGTAACGCTGCGAAAGATATTGAGCAAGCCTATCAGGCGGGTCTATCGAAGACAGTTCAGATATTTAGCGCGAGCGCCTAAGTCTGTAAATAGAACTGTATTTAGGAGATCATCATGGCATACAGACCAAAAGGCGGTATTGCAGCAAGAACTATGGGTGGTCGTGGAAGAAGTATGTCCACTTCTCAACGTCTTGCTGGTGTTACGGGATTTGAACGTGCTCGCGCTGGTACTCACGTTCGCATGGACAGGAGTGATTGGACACGTCTCAAAATGAGCATCATCGACGAGCGTGGACAACAATGTGAGCGCTGTGGTACTCGTACTCCACAACTCATTCTCAACCACAAAGTTGGTCATGCGCAGGGTGGTTCGAATATGAAACATAACCTCGAACTGCTTTGCTATGACTGCGATAACAATCAGATCGGCAGTAACAACCGACGTGGTTCAAGACTGCTGCATGGAGGTAGACGGTGAGTCGTTTGCAGAAATATGGCTCAGACGTGGGATTGGACTTACGCAACTTTCCTGACTGCGTTAGCCCTGAGTACATCGAGGCTTGGGGTGCGTACATCTCAACACAAACAGCGGTTGACCTCTTTCATTCGCTACCACAACCTCTTGGTATGCAGCGCGTTGTAGAAGGGTTTATTTCTTCTCTGGCTCGTAGCAGCACAACGTACCTGTTACGTCCTATCCCACCGATCACCAAGCACTCTCTTGAGCAGGCAAAAGCGCTTCTCAAGGTCCAACAGGCTGACTTGAAAAGATGGCTGCAACGTATTGAGTTCAGCAATAAGTTCAGGCTGGCTGAGGTGCATAGTCGAACCAACAGCGACTACAATCGGGTTGCTAACTGCATCAACACCACGATCGATATTTATCTGGTGTATGTACCGCAGACAACGCGTGGTGGTATTCCGAAAGTAGGTGAGATACTGCACAAGCAGGTTCCTTACTGGTTTTCGAACAAACAGCCTAAAGCCTTGTTCAAAACTGATAATTTGACGAAGAAACTGGCAAAGTCTCCTCTGCCTGTTGTGCCAGACACTTACCCAACAATTCAACAAGTGATGCTTGCGCCTCGTGCTTGGCATCCGTGGAGTATTGATTTGGGAGTTGACTGTGCGCGGGTTAAGGGTAACGCTATTGCGCTGCATCTGCAATCGCGCAGGCTAACCTGCTTCCTGTCCACGTACAAACGTCATGCTGTGGAGAAGAGGCTCAACACTTTGGTCAAGAGCATTTTTATTTAGGAGAAGAACCGTGATTGACGTAAACTCGCGGCTTCATACTCTTTTGAAGGGCATCGCAGATAGCGGTAAGCTGTATGCTGGTGCTGCCGAAGGAATCATGAAGTCCATCTCTCAAGCGCGAGAGCCTATCCAACTTCCGCAGTCAGTCATCGAACTGCTGGGTCGTTCAAACGTGCCGGATATCACACCGTATGATCAGGCTGACCTGCTTCTGATTATGGACGCTCTTGCGAAAGCATTGTTGTCTATTCAGAGCATCCCTGATACCATGCCGGTTGATGACGGTAAGTACGGCACGTATCTGTCCGAGTATCGTGCGCAGTATCAGACACTGACCAACGAACAACTCACGTCTGTGTTTACGCGCGACAAGTTCGAAGGGCTTAGTCCTCTTCGTGCTTACGCATTAGCCGTTGTGCTATCGGATATCGCCGCAGACCGTCGCTTGCCTGTACCGAGCGTGTGGCAGTCTATGATTGACAACTATACCAAACTGGGTGAATGATGAATCAGATGATTAGTACGTCAGCAACGGCTACCCAGCAAATTGCCGATACGTTTAATCAGGCACTTGCTATCAAGCCCTTGCCGCCCGAATTCGACGCCAAGACGTCGAAGATGTACGCGACAGGGAAGTCCCGTCGTAACTATGAGGCGCTGGCTGTATTCACCGCTTCTACCGTAGCTCGCATCTACGCGGCCTTCGACCTGATCAACTACATCGTTACTAACGGTGCAGAGTTCGAAGATATGCTGGAAGTCTCTCCTGACGATTTCGTTAAGCGCATCAAGAACAACGTCGAAGCGTCCTCGCTGAAAATCAACATGATGTTGAACGGCGATAAGCTGAGTCGTGAGATCAAGACCGCTCTGGCCGAGCATCTGTCTGCATCTTCTGGCGCTATCATCGAAAACAGTACGCGCTTCCCTGGCGGCAAAGACATTATCATGTCTGGTACTCCGTGCCCCACCAGCCCGCTGGCTTCGAACGGTAACTTCAACGTTCTGAACAATCAGGGTAGCGACCGTCCTCGTGTTGATAACGACGCGAACTTCGAAAGCGCCAACCTGCGTACCTACAGCTCCGATATTGCGCAGTCTGCAATTCGTGTGGCGAAGACTATCTATAAGGATATCTTTGGCACTGAGCGCACTAACGCCAACGCATTCGATACGAAGATGATTCGTATCCCGCTCGACAAAGACTGGTCTGTGTATAACGCTGCTCTGCGTTCTATTCACCCATCAATGAACGGCATTGATATTGACCTGTTCCGCAACTTGGAAAAATCCGTAGTTGACGGCCTGGGCGATTTCATGACAATCGGCATCCGCTCTATCCCCGGCAAACAGATGATTGATCGCAAGCTGCAAGCGATGAAGATCAGTCACGATACGCCTGTCGATTTCAACGAAGTAGCACTGGCAACCGACATTCGTGTCGAAGGTGGCCTGATTGTTAACTTCGAAAAAGAGCTGGTGGAGTATATCTCTCAGGGTGCTGACACTCAGACCATGTGTCTGTATCGTTGGTTCCAGGGTTGGGCGAGCTACTACTTCCGTGTTGCTGGTTCTACTCGTACTGGTATCACCCGTGCTGCTCGTATTCCGCGTTATGTGACTTCTGCCACTTCTCTTCCTGAGTTGAAAAAGCTGCGTGAGAAATTCGGCTACGTGGTTAACGACGTGGTTGCTGATGAACACGGTATGACTATCATGCCTAACGGTACGATGGCTGTGCTGCCTCGTCGTGAAGACATTGACATTGAGATGGTTAAGACCTACGAAACCACGCTCAACGGTGTCCTCGAAGACCTGTTCGAAAAAGGTGTGCCGCTATCTACTGAGCACGACACGCTGCGTACCAACATGTTCGCTATCCAGAACGGTAATCTGGACTTCGACCGTGATGTGCAGACGAAAGCCAAATCACTGTCTCGTTTCAGTGACGTGTGCATCGGTATCGACCCTGACTTCTCTCTGATCGTGAACACCTCGAACGGCGGCGGGCTGGCAGTTAACGAAACTCGTACTGTCGGCATGAAGTCACCTAACTCTCTGGACGTTGCTGATGCTCTCGGCTACGACTTTGCGGAGCCGGGTGAAGCGCCTAACTTCCGTTCTGCTGCGAACGTGATTGGTAACATTTATCACAATCAGGCATCTGGTGGTATGGCTCTGTTCCGTCCGTCGTATGACACGCTGATTGAAGCTGCCAAAGTTGAGTCCGGTAGCGGTAAGTTGGTTGAGAGTGTGAGTGAGTCCACGATCAAATACAACTCCACAGAAGGTTCTAACCTGCCTGAGCTGCTGAACATCATCGCGCAGACCTGCCAGACCTACGAGTTCATGCTCAAGAACAAACAAGTTCCTGACCTGAAAACGCTGGTGGAGAATGCACGTAAAGCAATCGGCATGGACGCAGAAGATGCGGCTCTGTCTGAAAGCCCGATGGACAAAGACCTCTATGAGAATCTGATCGCTAACGACTTCTCGGTACCAGACCTGTCTAACGAGCGCCCTGCTCTGACGATGCTGCGTATCATGATTCGTGTGCTGAACGATGCTGCTGGTCTGCGTGGTTCTAACCTGATTGCAACTTCCATGAGCGAGATGGGAAGCATTCAGGCTGCCACCGAATCACTGCCGTCTCACACCCACTACTTTGTGATGGGTGAGAAGTCCAAGCTGTCTGACATGGCACGCCTTAACAACTACTTCGGTGGTGCGGTGTACCGTGAAATGGCGCAGTCGCTTGTACGCGCCGATCGCAAGAAATTGTTTAGTTCTCTGATTGAAAGCGAACAAGCTCCAGGCTCAGGTCGTCTGCAACAGATCATCCTGCCATTCGCTACGATGTACAGCGATGTGATTCCTAAGTCTCTTGAGATTTTCGAATCGGCCGAGACTGAGATCGAACGCCTGAAACCTGACAGCGGTATCACCATTGATGATATTCGCATCCCAGGTCTGAAAGACGGTGCAGCATTACTGCCGCATCAGGTCGAAGCGCACAAAACTCTGCGTCGTCGTCCGCGCTTTGCAACAATCTTTATCGCGCCTGGCGGTGGTAAGACAATCATCGGTCTGACTGATATTGCAGCCACAATCAAAGAGCTGGATGACTTAGGTGAAGAAGGCATTCGCCCTCTGATCATCTGTCCTTCCAACCTCGTAGCGAACTGGTGTGACGACCTACACAAAATCGTTGACGGCTGGAACGCAGTGCCTATTACTGCTGATACCGTGAACACGTGGGGCGAAGAACGTATGTACGACGTGATCTCTCAGTCACCTCGTAACACTATCTTCATCGTCGGCCTGAGCTATTTGCAAACTGGTACGTTCAACGTTGACATTGGCGGTGTGCGTGTTCGTGTGCGTGGTGCTGTAGAGTTCGTTAACCGCTTCAAGTTCAGCTATGTGCTGCTCGACGAGTCGCATAAAGTGAAGAACTTCTCTGGTGGTCAGGCTGGCTCTCAGGTTCACTTCAACACCAAAGCGGTGTTCACTGCTCCGTCCGTTCGCTATGCACGTATCGCTACTGGTACGCTGGTAACTGACCGTGTGCGTGATATTGTTGGTCAGGCTGCACTGATGACGCCTGCTATGTTCGGTGACTCACTGGACGTTGCATATGACGGCGCGAAAGACGACATTGAAATGATTCGTCGTGCGCACTCACGTATGGCAAACCATACAGCGTTCATCTCGTTCAAGCGTAAGCATTGGGCGTTCATGCTGCCGAACCCGATTGATACCTTCATTCAGGTTGAGATCGATGATCCGTCAGTTCCAAACTCTGCGCTGCACCAGGAAGTGTATAACGCAATGTACGCAGAAGTGCTGGAGAAGTTGGACGAAGCTGCCAAGTCTGCGAAGAAGAAAGCCGGTAGCAGCGATGACGATGACGACGAAGCTGGTGGTGCAGAAGCCACGGCCGCTGACGATATTGACGAAGACGAGATCGAAGAGGGTGATGATTTAGGCGCACTGCTGGCAAGCAACGCTGACCTGAACATGTACTTCCAGCGCATGGAAATGATGCTGACTGACCCGATGGGTGATGACGTTGCTCGCATGACGTTTGAAGCCGCTGGCGTTACCAACTTCGTTTCTGCGAAAGTGCTGACCATCATCGACCGTATTCGTAAGCACTTCGAAGTGCAGCCAGAACGCGACCGCATGATCGGCGAGCAACAGATCTTCGAATGGAAGCCAGGCGTAGAGCCGCGTGAACTGGACATTGCTGTCTATAACGGTCAGAAGTATCTGGCACGTAAGCAGTCCGAAGAGTTCAAGCGTCAAGCGCTGCCGCCTTCAATGGTTCCGCCTCCGGACGATCCGGACTACTGGAAGCCAGAAGTACAGGGCAAGTTGATTGTCTTTACGCGTTACGTTCGTGCAGCAAACGCCATCTACAACGCACTGCCAGCCAACTATAAGAAAGTTGCTGTGGTGTATCATGGTGAAGTTGGTAAGCTGGGTCAGAACAAAGACGCTAACCTCGACGCATTCAAAACTGACAACAACGTCCAGATTCTGATTGCGAACGAGCAGGCAATCTCCGAAGGCCACAACATGCAGATGGGTAGCCGCATCATCCGCTGCGATACTCCGTGGTCACCGGGTACTTACGATCAGTCTACTGCGCGTATCTTCCGTCCTGACGTTGCTGCTGCGAAGCTGGACGAGAACGGTAAGCCGGGTGACATGGCTCGTGAAGTTGTGTTCATCGACTGGGTTATGACGAACAAGACCTTGGAGGTTGGTAAGGTTGCTCGTCTGATGTGGAAAACTCTGGAGAAGACTCGCTTCGACGAGAAAGGCAACCAGCGTTACGAAGCACTCGATCAGTACAAGCTCGACCCGATCAAAATGAGCGCGAAGCTGCTGATCGACAACAACACGATGGAAGACTTCGGTGACTACTTCCTTGCGAAGCGTGACCTGAACGAAATCGAATCTCAAGAGTTCCAGGAGATGCGCCGTACAACGGTTGCAGCAATGCAGGCTCTGCCAGCTACTCCGGCTCTGACTGACTTCCGCGTGATGGATCAGACTCCGCTTGTTGCTAACCAGAAGATCCCTGATCGTAATGGCTGGGGCACTGAGCGTCTGTTAGATTGGGCGCGTAACCGTAACTTCACTAGCGGCGAAGGGCTGAAAGATTCTCTGAATCGTGCACCTGTCGTGACTGAGTTCGGTAACGGTGTTGTCGTGTCTGTGACTGTGCGTATGGTTGACGGCAAGCTGCGTGGCGATAGTCCTATCAGTACCGTTCGTGTTCGTCTGGCTGGCTCTGGTGAGACCGTTGCAATTCCTGCGACCAAAGTTCACATTGCCACTAAGGTAGACAAGAACGACCTGAAACGTTTCTTTGAACAGCGTAAGCCGTGGGCGAACGAGAAAGATCGCAAACGTGCAAACGCAGAAGCTAACCGTGTTGAAGTTGAAGACACCGTTGCTGATGAAACGCAGACGGCTGATACGAAAGAGACAGAGAAGAAGGTTGAAGCTCAGGCGCGTAAAGCTGCCCGTGCTGCCAAACGCGCTTCGAACAAAGAGACTGGTAAGCCAATCAACGAAGGTGTTGAAGAAGCTGCCAAGAAAGTTCGTCGCCGTAAGTCTGCTGACCTGCCTCCTTTGGCTAACACTACGACTCGTATGAAGCCTGGTGCGAAAGCTGTTGCAGAAGCGACTGGTGCTGATATGGCACTGGAGCTGACTCCTACCGTGTACAACGGATTTGTGGCACTGTATGCGAACGCGACTGACCCTGATGCGAAAGCACTCAAGGACTTCGAGTTCGTTGAGTTCGGCGATTACGTTTACTACGACTGTGCGTACTACGCTGACTTTGAAGCGATGCTGGACTTCATCGAAGTTAAGAAGAAGCTGGAATTCGACCGTATGTCGGAGAAGCGTCTGGAGTTCGTACTGGACTTCTTTGACGAGTCTACTCCGCGTATGGGCTTCAACGTCAAGCTGGCAACGAAAGGTCAAGAGCAACTGCCGAAGTTCTTCCTCGTTCGTCACAAGTCTGCCTCCGATAAGAAACACGTCAAGGCATACCCGATGATCATGGAAGACAGACTGCGTATCATGTTCGACCTGAAGACCAACCCGCAGATGAAACGCTTCGTCGGCACGAAAATCCCGAACACTCGTAAGTTCGGTACGTTCGACCAGGCGCCAGGTATGTGGATTGGGTTCGTGAAGAATGCGGCTACTGCAAAAGCACGTATCAATAAGATCGTGAAAGCAGGCTACACCGTCACGAACATCAAGAAGGTCACTGGCGCACTCGACAAGTTGAAATTGACCATGTCGAAAAACAAATCAGTCTAAAAGGTAAGGGGCTTCGGCCCCTCCTTCTTTAATAGGACAACACGTTATGCTGAACAAATTCTATCAGAAGCTACAGGTCATCATGACCATGCTTGGTCTGTACGACGGTGCCTGCGATGGCGTCTGGGGCCCGAAGTGTATCGAAGCTAAACGTAAGTGGGAGATGATGGACGAGTTCGAGCCAGCTACTCCTTCTAATGGGCTGCCGTTCAATGGTCGCGGTAAGCTGCCGAAGGGCATGAACTATGGCTACAAGACTCTTGATATCCTGTGGGATCAATGGGATCAAGAGAAAGCAGATGCAATCCTGAAGGATAAGGGTGCGTTGCTTACCACTGACGTTATTCACGAACACGCTGTTGGTGAAGTAGCTAAAGCGCGTCAGGCCGTAGAGGCAGAGCCGGTTGCTACTGTAAATACTGTGTCTCAGGCACCTCTCGCTGCGTCTGTGATGGAGACTACTCCTGTTAAACAGGCTGAACCGCAACCTGAGCCGGAGCAGGAAGTAGATGACGTCGAGGAAGAGGAAGAAGACGCCGACGACGAAATCACGGAAGAGAACACCTCACCTGCGCCTGTTAAGCAGAACAACTGGACCAACAAGAAACGTTAAGGAACAGCAATGCACGAAATCACTCTCCCGTCCGGCACTGTTGTGTCGGTCTCTGCTGCGAACAAAACGCAGATCGCCAACGCTGAAATCCTTTTCGGTAAGAACGCAAAACTTATCGTTAAGAAGATTGACGAGCTGGTTAAAATCAAAGAGCTGGACACTGCGAAGCTGTCCGCTGTCCTTGACCTGCTGAACGACGCAGAAGCAACTACCGCTCTTGCGAAGAAAGCTGCTGGCAAGAATCTTGTCACTGCGATGAAGAACCTGTATAAAGCCAAGACGCTGGTGGCTACCATTAACGGTCTTCGTGCAATCAAGATCAAAGCAACTGACCCGAACAAAGTCGTCGCTAAGCCTCGTGCTGGGAAGCCGCAGGCTCCGGTAACTACCGTAGGCACGTTCTCTCCTGCGTACTCCAGTCTGATCAGAAGCGATGCGCGTGACTATGCGCCTGACTTCATCCGCGCTGTTGAGCCTGTTGCGGGTGCTGGTAAGTTCTTATATGCTTCCGGCAAGCAGTTCTCTTTCCAGTATAAGAAACTGGAAGTGGCTGTTGTCATGCAGCAGAAAGGCTGGTTGATGACCTTCGTCGGTGACCATCTTAAAAAGGTCAAGAAGGTTCAGATTCATCTGGGCGAACTGCGTTCAATCAAAAACGTCATCAAACTGCTGGCCACCAAAGATGCAACTGACGCTGAGATTGCTGCGGCCGCTAAGAAAGGCGAGCGCACTGCCGCTGAACTTCGAATGCCTAGCACCAGCAACGCATCGAGCGCTAACGGCTATGACTTCCTGTATGCTGCGCTGATGAAGGGTGGTGATGGTGAGAACGTAAGAGCTATGTTCAAAGCCATGCAACTGCCTGCGCCGAAACGTAGCGTGACTGCTACCGTTGCTAACATGGGTGGTGATGAAGATTGCATCCTTGTGATGGGTGCCGGTAGCAAGACGGGTGTTGTGTTCGGACCGACTGCGACAATGACTGGCTCTATCAAACAGGCTCGTGGTCGTGGTACGTTCACTGTTGCCAAGTATGATTCGTCCGCGGGCGCACCGAGCGATCTGCCTAAGTCTGCATTTGAGCAGCTGGGTACATTCTCTGATTATCAGAGCGCGTATCAGGTGTTTCGTGCGACCGTATCTACGCTGTAATATTTAACCAAAAGGGTGCCTTCGGGTGCCCTTTTTCATTTCTAAATCTGTAAATAACAGCCATCGATTTGCGTTACACACTCTGATAGGACTAGATGGTGAAAATCAAGCACGTAGCTCTTGACTTCGATCCACCTGAACAGTTTGCTGACCAGCAGACGTATGACGGTGTTCGAATACTAAAACACATAAGTAAAAGTGCCAAAGGTGGTAAAGCACTTCTCGTCCTAGACCATATGCCTACCGAAGATTTGCGTAGCGGCAAAATATTCAGTAGTACGGAAGGTGAGTTGTTCCTGAATCAGATGCAGTATCTTGAAGATACGTTTCCGACCAAGACAACTCTTGACGACTGGAACTTCCTTGTTGTCTCGTACAACATGTTCAAGACGTATGACAAGGGCGAGCAGTTCAAAGAAGACGCAGACCAAGCGTTTGCGGATCGTATTCGTGATTTGATTGTTGAGTACAAGCCAGACTATGTTCTGACTTTCGGCAAAGCGCCGTTCAAAGCACTGAACAGCGAGAAAATACAGTTCTCGAAAGATCACTACGAGCACTGGTACGGTGTTGAGATTCCAACGAAGGTGAAGTACGACGGTAAGAAGCACAGCTTTATCCATGTGCCGAACGTCAGCTATCACACCGTGTTGAACCCGATGCACATCAAAGGTTCATCGTATACGTTAGGCTACATGGCTCGCTGGATGTTGCCGTGGCTTAACAAGGGGATGCGCTATAAGATCGATGAAGTTACGTGTGGTAAGAAGCGTAACTGGGACCTCGTGTATGTAACGAAGGTCAAGCAACTTGAGAAAATCTTGAAGCGTATGAAGCGCGCCAAGAAGGTTGCAGTCGATACCGAAACAGAGAACCTGAATCGTATTAAGAATAAAATCTTGACGGTGCAGTTATCATCTGACGGTCAGAAGGCGTATGTTGTTCCTATCTATCACCGTGACAGTCCATTCAGTCCGAAAGAACTGCGTAGGGTAAGTGAGTTGTTCAAAGATTATTTCGAGGACAACGATAACAAGTATCAAATCTACACCAACGCGAAGTTCGACCTGAACGTAATGCGCTCTAACTTCGGCATTCGTAGTTATGCAGCAAACGTTTGGGATATTCAGGCGGGTGAGTTTGCGTTCGATGAAAACGCCAAGTCGTTGTTGAACGTTACCGGTAGCGGTTATTATAACTTGGCTAACCTGACGATGCAGTTTGGTTGTCAGGTGTACCACGAAGTGTCGTTCGGTAAAGAGATGCGAGCGACAATCGCAGACGTTGACCTCGACGAATCGGTGCAGGAGTATGCGGGTCTCGACGTTATCGTTCCGTTCCGTATTGCAGAGCAACAGCAAAAGCGAGCCAACGATATTAAATACAAGAAGTATGAGTCGATGGTCAGTGAGCAAATCTCCGACCAGATTCATGCGTTCTCGATTCTTGAAACGACAGGTGCAGGCGCAGACATTGATTACCTGTTTAAGCTCAACCTACCGAACAGCCCTATCAACGAAGAAATTCGAAACGTAGAGCGTGAGTTCATGAACAGCCCTGAGGTTAAGGCTGCGAACAAGGTTATTTGCAAAGACGACAATGTTCCTAAGATGGGTCTTATGGGCAAAGTCGAAGTGACCAAGTTCGATATGTCGAAGTCGGAACACAAACAGATTCTGTTCTTCGATGTGATGAAGCTCAAGCCTCTGAAAGAAGGGGAACAGTTACGTGAGAACGGCAAGAAGGCGGGTAAGCTCGACAAGGACTTCCAGGCAGCGTATGCTGATATACCGCTTGTGTCCCTCTACACCAAACTCGGTAAAGCGTACAAGCTCAAGAACGCCTACGTTAACAGCCTGCTCAAGCTCTGGGGTGAATCAGAAGACTTCAAACATGACCGTTCAATCAGACCGACGTATGGTTATCTTGGAGTTGTAACGGGTCGTACAAGCGCTAGTGATCCTAGATTGGGCTTCATGTAGGAAACTGCATGTCGAAAGCTACCTAAACGGGGAAGAGCCTTACGCAGCGAATGTGTAAGGAGAACCTACCGTGCTAAATGTCGGAAACGACTAAAAGCCTAACGACTATCCCGCGAGGGAGTAGAGTGACAAGCAAATGGTCACGCGAAATGGTAGCGTCCTAAGTTCTCGTTTGAGTCTGATATGCAAGCGCGTCAGACGAGAGAATAAGTCTATTCAGAATATTTTCAGAAATACCTCATTTGGGACTTGTTGACGATAATTAAAATGTATCATCGACAAAAGGTTCCATGAGGCAAATATGAAAAAAGTAAAAACGACCGTGAAGAAAGGCCGTGCTATTGCGCTCGTTGCAGAGCAGCATCCTTTGCCGAAATATCTGAAACACTATATCGAAGCATGGGCGCCTAAATTCCTTCACGATCATCCAAACGTAAGCACTGCGTATTCACTAACCAACTTCAAATGTTGGAAGTCATACAGAGAGAACATCTTTGTCCATAAGACAGGTGTGTTCTTGATTGTTAGTGACGAAGGTGAAGTGCGTTTGACGATTGGGCGCAAACATCCAAAAGGTTATTTATCTTTATGGATTCGCGGACCTCTTGCGCATCGTGTAGTTGCTACTGTTTGGAAGAAAAACAAACATCCTGAAACAAAGCCTATGGTAAACCATCTTGATGGTATCAAAACAAACAACTGTGTTGATAACCTAGAGTGGTGCAGTAACTCACGCAATATTCTTCACGCCAGAGAGATGGGTTTGAACGTATATAATAAACCTACATCAGGCAAGAAGATTGGCGGACAGCGAAAAGGTGCATCGAAATACTTTGGTGTTCTCTTTGAGAAAGGTCGTCAGAAGTGGGTGGGCTTAGTGAGACACAACAAAATTGTTTATGGTCGTAGACGCTTTGACACAGAAGAAGCCGCAGCGATTCATTACAACAACGTGTGTGACCTGCTGGGTATTGATGATAAACCGAGAAATGATTTTCCGAAACAGAAGATTAAGAAAATCAAGAAAGGTAAAACTACAATACGCATGATTGGTTCAGGTGAGCATTTGTTTTCTATTACTGAATAGCGGACTTGATATAGTCTCTTCCACATCGGTAAACGGTGTGGTGGTGTGTAAGACGAGGACTGTTGGTACTCGCATCATCAGGGCGTGTGTTGCGAACACGTTTTAAGACCACAAAAATCTCCAACAGGTACCGTCTCGTAGTGAGATGGGTAAGTTGATCAAACGTATTCTGATTGCGCGTAAGAATCGCCTGCTTATCAAGGTCGACTACTCGGCGCACGAAGTTCGTGGTTGGTCAATCATCTCAGGTGACCAGGGCGTTGCAGACGTATTTGAGCAAGGCCGTAAGCTGCGTCATCGTTTCCGTACAGTACCGGACCCATGGATTGAGCACCGCGTCGAAGCTGAGGGTGACGTTCACAAAATCAACGCCGCTTACTTCTTCGGTATTCCAAACGTAATGGACGTAACCAAGTCCGTACGTAACGCGGTTAAGACCGTAATCTTCGGCCTGATCTATCAGCAGGGTGATAAAGGTCTTGCGAAGTCAACAGGGCGTGAAGTGTCTGAGATTGCAGAAATCAAAGGCAAGTTCTTAACACGATTCCCGGTAGGCTTAAAATGGTTCGATAAGATTAAGAAGTTTGCACATGAGAACTTCTTTGTTGAGTCGCCGGTTGGTCGTCGTCGCCATCTATGGGGCCTGATGTTACCTGAGTCGCATCGTGAAGCCAATATGGTTCATGCAGCGTGTGACCGCCGTGCGGTAAACAGTCCAGTTCAGGGCTTCGGTTCTGACCTGATGATGTCCGCGATTCGTATTCTGGACCGTATGAAGTATGAGTATTGGAAAGCGAACGGCGAGTACCCTGACTTTGACATGAACGTATCTGTACACGACTCCTTGACCGTTGACTGCGATTACAAATGGATCTTCCTTGCGCTCGATATGATCGAACGTGCGATGACCAGCGCAGTGGTCGAAGTTGTGCAGAAGCGTCACGAAGGGTTTGAGTTCACGTCCGTACCTGAGATTGACTTTGAAATCGGTGCGTCAGAGAAAGACGTGCAGGGTTGGAACTTCTCTTACGTTCAACTCAGGAAGCTCATTAAAGACGGACTTGAGATTAAGCGTGACGAGCTGGGTGAGAAAGACCTCGATGTTGAGAAGACACTGGACAGCATTATGGAAGACCAGTATCATCTCATGTCCGATTGGATGAAGAAACAGCTTTGGGCTAACGATATTAAAATTCGTAGCATGGACAAAGTTAATCCTCTCACCAACAAGGACAAGAAGAACATCAAGGAGTGGCTGGCAGAACTTCCGAAGAACATTAAAACGTTCGAGAAGTACAAAGCGGAAGAAGCTGCGAAGAAAGCCGCTGCATCTACAGAGGGAGCCGCGCCTAAGAAGAAAATCAAACTCAGTAAGTCTATGCTCAAATCTGCTCTTAAGGGGATTGCGAAAAAATGATGACGGCCGAAGATGTATGTTCATTCCTGAACAAGCATCTGGTAGAACGTCCGGCATTCATGGGTGCTGCCTTGCGTACTGCTTGGCAGCTTAACCCGGGTGACGTGCCTGATGATATTTATGTTCACCAGATAGCACCTGACTGTTACAGCGCTGACTTCGTTGGCGTTCTGAATGGCCTGATTGCAGCATCCGGCAAACGCCTCAATGCTGTAAATATACAGGGCACACTACAATTTGTTTTAGAGGATAGAGATGAAGACTTGTCGATTGCCGAAGAACCCCGCTAAGAAATGCAGCCTAACGCTGAACGGTACGTTCCTGTCAGATATTCTTAAACGTGTTGATAGCGTAACGCGTTTCTCTGAGTCGGACGACAAGCTGACTCACATCCACCTGCTGGTGACGTATAAGTCCGACGTGTTCGTTCTGGGTCGTACTCCCGATACCTTCGTCGCTTATCTCGTTCCCGGCGCGACCGCCGACGCTGACACGGTAATGAACATCGACCCGATTCAGTTGACCGGTCTGATCAGCAAGCGTAAAGAGCTGAACGTTGAGTTCGACGGTAAGACGTTGAACATCAGCGAACAGAAAGGCAAGTACAAAGCAGAAGTGAAACTGCGTCCGGTATCGGCCGAGCAGATTCCAATGGTCGAACAGGGTCTGCATCACCATATCGAAGGTGGCCATGAGATGACGCGTGAAGTTATCGACGCGATGACTCAGGGCGTTAAGCTGACTCGGTTGAAAGATACAATCACAGGCCAGACCGTGATGTGTCGTGTTATCTGTGACGGTGAGAGCCTGAGCCTCGTCAGTCCTGGTCACTGGACTTCATCTCGCTATCGCGCTGCACTGAAAAAGAAAGTGAAGCCGTTCCGTTTCAGTCTGACTGGCGAAATGTTCGATTTGATTTATCGCTTCTGCGGAGAAGAGAAGGTAACGTTCCACGTAGACAGCAGTTCATTCGCAGCCGAAGCGGAGTCGTTTGTTCTGACACTGCCTCCGATTCAGGCAAGCGATGAAGACTATCGTTACATGGACAACATGATTGCACAGCTCGGCAAGCCGCTGATTGGTTGTGTGATTAAGGGTGACCTGTCTGCACCGTTCGCCAACATCTCGACGTTGATTGAGAAGAAAGGTAACACGAACGCGAAGCTCCTAGTTAAGAAGCAAGAGTTCAAACTCAAGTTTGGTAACGATAGCGGTAGTGTGCAGGACAGCTTGAAGCTGGCGAAGCCTGTTGAGAAAGAGTTTAGTACCTCGCTTGACATGCGTATCATCCGTGAGTTGCTGCGTAACATCGGGCGTGAAGAACGACACAACATGGGCTTCCATGGTGCGAACATCAATAGCCTGAACGCATTCAGCCTGAACTATAAGTTCGACACGCACACGCTGTTGTACTTTGGGTATCTGCCAGCATGACGGCACGTCTGGCCAAACTGGCTATTAAGAAAAACGTCCTCATTGGGGACGTTTGTTCGCTCATACATGATGTTCTGTATGAAATACCTAATGCCCCGCGCGGGCGTCGTCGTTTCTGTCTGATTTATAAAGCTGTGTATGGTGACTCGCTGGATATTGATAGCGTTGCGCCTATAGAACATAGCTACCACTTCAAGCAATCGTATCTGCGCCTAGCCGACACTGTTGTTGGCTCACTGCTTGAAGTCTCCGCGAAGTGGTGTACGTTTAACGCAGTGACTGTAGGCTACATGCCTCCGCTCGAAAAACTATACAACTTCACCTGTCCTATCGAAGGTCCTTCTGGGGGTCTGCTAATTTATCGAGACGAGCATGGTAGTTTCTTTGCTATGCCACACAAGACTCCTGAGAGTCCTATTCTCGTAACTGACAAAGGTGATTAATGGACGACCTAAAGCGCATTCGAATAAAGGTCAAGAACGACAAGCGCTATAAGAAGCTGAGAGATATTTATAAGACCAACGATATTTTTCAGCAACCTTTGGCCGAGCTGCAAGACGAAGCGCGTAAACTGTTTAAGATGCGTAAGGTCAGAACGTTAAACATCTCTGACCCGCAGGCACTGAACAAAGTAGCCGAGTCGATAATTCAAGATCAATCGTACCGAAGCCGTATGACTGAGATTATGACGCATATCCATACAGCCTCGAAACTGTTAAATGATATGTTGGAACGGTTTCAGGATTACGCCTCGGTCACGTATGCAAAAGATCTGAAAGCCGTCGGCGCTGCGAAAGAACGCGAGCGTTGTGTCAGAAACATTATGGCCGAATACTACCGCTACGCTGATCAGCTTGAGTTGCTCAAGGAAGAGCTTGACCTGTATATCAAGGACATTGATAAGTGCGGCTTCGCATACAGAGCACTTGTCGATACGATGAACATCATCAATCAGCGTGAGTACGGTCTGCCGAACTCAAGGAAATAGATGTGACTGCCAAAGTATTGGTCGATAGCCGTCTGCACATTCCAGTTAAGGTTGTGGACGCAGACAACATCATCAAGAAGATGACTCACTATGAGTTCGAAAATGCCGTGTGCAAGAACTGTGAGTTTCGTTCTATACGACCGTCCGATGAATGCCGCCAGTGTTCAAAGGGCGGTCTGCTTGATATAACCGTGCTGGCGAAATACTCTGACATTAAGGGTAAGCGTTATGTGTCGATTCCTTATGGTGAGATGCACCGTTTCGAAAAGACAGCAGGGTTAAGCCTGAAAGAAGTGAAGTTCGTTAACGGTACGTCGCGTGTGCCTTACGACTACAAAGTGAAGTTCACAGGCAAGCTGCGTGAATATCAGGAAGAGCCGTTCGAGAAGATGTTCGGCGAACTGTGTGGTGTATTCAAAGCACCGCCTCGTTCTGGTAAGACAGTTATCGGTACTGCTGGTGCATGTCACTCTGGATTCCGTACAGTCATTATGGCTGACCAGAAGGACTTCCTTGATGGTTTCTTAGAAACTATCGAAGCGATGACGAACTTGCCTGAGCTGGAAGAGAAGCACGGTAAGAAGCTGTATGGATTCCCGAAGACTCTGGACGACTATAAGAACTTCCAGATCATCCTCGTGACCTATCAGTCTCTGATCTCTGACAGTAAGAACTCGAAGAAGCGACTCAAGTTGCTGAACGAGAACTACGGTACGCTGTTCGTCGATGAATGTCACGCTGGTAACGCAAGCTGTTATAGCCGCGTACTGGCCTCTCTGAAAATGAAGTATCGCTTCGGTCTGACTGCAACGCCTAAACGTAAAGACGGACGTCACTACCTGATTGAATCTATTTTCGGGCCTGTGATTGCCGAGGCGTTTGTTGAGGAGCTTGTGCCGAAAGTAACGCTGCATAAGACCTCAAACAGAGTGCAGTCGAAAGCGAACTACAACAACAAAAGTGGTTGGGTTCGATTCTGTAAGTTCCTTGCGAATCATCCAGACCGCAACGATAAGATCTTTGAATGGATTATCAAAGACCTCGATGCCGGTCGAAGTATCGCAATCCCAATCATGTTCACTGATCAGGCGCGTCGTTTGGTGCAGCGTATCAATGAGCATTACATGGACGAAGTTGCTGCTGTGTTCCTTGGTGGCGCGAAAGAAGCGAAGAAGCGTAAGCCGATTATTGATGCAGCGCGTGAAGGTAAGATACGCTGCGTTGTCGGTATGCGTAAGCTGATGCAGCGCGGCCTGAACGTTCCTAAGTGGGACACGCTGTATTACATCATGCCGATGAACAACGAGCCGAACTGGAAACAGGAATCGTGTCGTATTCTGACGCCGATGGAAAACAAGCGCACACCTGTGATTCGTATGTTCATTGATCCAAAGATGGACCGCTCTATGCAGTGTGCTCGTTCCGTTCTCAAGATGTGCTGGAAGTTTGGTTACGCGAAAGCGAAGCGTACACCGAAGAAGCTGCGTGATTGGATGGGAGTTGTGTCGAGAGGTGAAGCGCTTGATAGCGAGTTGCCTGACTACTTCGAACCGGAAGCGAAAGTGAAAGGCCAGCCCTCTAACTTAGGCATGAGGCGATTCTAATGCAGTTGCAAAACACACCGCAGCATAAACCGGGCAGTATCGAAGTGTCCCAAATGCTGCGTCAAGCCCTTAAGGAGAAGGGCTTTATTCTCACACCGCATCCTGATATGCGTGATGTTCACACGAAGATGGATCTCAGACTGAACATCAACCTTTGTGGTGCTGCGACAAGTATCGTTGACGCGACATATGAGACATATGATCTGGAAAGTGATAACCCAGACGAGCCTCTGTCCATGCTGAAAGAGGTATTCGGCAATACGATTGTGTTGGTTGCATATGACTATGTTGAGCCTGTACATCTCACACCAACCAGCCCTGCGTCTGCATTCATCTATCGCGGTTGTATTATTCATCGCGGTCGCGTCGAGCAGGAAGCGCCAAATATTCAAACAATCTATCTCGCAATGAAGGGCCAGTTCCCAAACATCCCTGCATATAGCGAGCTAACCTCAGAGCAGAAGACAATGATTACAAATCATATCGGTATGCTCGTCAACTACATTGAGGAATAGCATGTTCTCAGATCCGATTTTCAAACTGATTACTGACACGCTGCGCGCCAACGACAAGATCATCTATGATGGTCAGTACGACGTTGAAGGCGGCGAAACGTTCCGTGTAACATTCGTTGCTAAATCTCCTGCACCGGACAACAAGGCAGATATTGATCTGTCTGAGGTGTTTGCGCAATTCCCTGACGGCATAGCGATTCAGCGTATCGCAAACATCGAGCACACCAAAGTTCGTAACCCTGTTGGCGGGCCTGGCGGTCGTATCGTGGAGGAGTATCGCGGCACCTTCCTGTTAACTGTCACCAAAGCCAACTGGATGAAAGGAGAACTCGGCACGATTGAAAGCGTCCATCTGAGTACAGGCGAAGACGCCTCGTTAGAGGATATCCTCCAGCGCTATCGCAAGCTGCCTCAAAACAAACAACGTCAATTCCTGACCAGTGCGCGTTTACTGCTTAAGGGTCTCGCTCTCTAATTTATAGACTGTCTCTTTTGAAGCTATAAGGAGTTTAAATGAAAGAGCGTTTACCGCACACTCTCGATATGGATATGTTGAGAAGTGAAGCAGCCCGCCTGTCGATGAACGTTAGCCTGTGGAACCAAGGCGATGAAGAACCGACGAGTGAAGTAATGGTCCTCACTCTCGATTATTCTAACTTTGTGCATAGCGTGTCTGTCATGTCCAACCTGTTAATGGTGATGCGTGATAAACTCGAATGCACGAACGTCTGGCTTGTGTCTCATGAATGCCTACCGCATCCTGAACACAAAGATCACACGCGCATTAATGTGACAGTCTTCCCACGCACCATTAAGGAACTATGCAATGCGTCTTGATCAATTGCAGCGTTACATGAACGAGCACGGCATTCCACGCGCTGTCGCTCTGCACATGGGACTTAAACATCTCGACTGGATTTCCAAAGATACTGACATGCAGGCCGAACACTGGCAGAAGCATTCGTATTCGTGGGAAGTTCCAGAAGGTCCGTTTGATTTGGATAACTGGGCTATCAGCATTGCTGACGCGCTCAAGTTGGAAGAAGCGTTCACTATCTATGACCCAACACTGGGTGAAGGTAGTACGGGCATCCTGATGTTCTATGGATATCGCTTCCACAACAACCCTGAAGCTGCCTCTGGTTGGAACGTGGTGTTCTTGTACACCTACGTCGATCCAGAAATGCCACTGATGTAATAATAGGAGAACACCATGGAATTTAGAACCGAGTATAATCTGACGCTCACTACTGCTGTTGGGCGGGCGTTAGTGAAAGCATTAGTGGAGTATCATGAGACAGTTCTTGGTACTGCAACTACGCCCGGCAATCTGCCGACTGTGTTCGAGGTTCCTGGTGTTCTTCGTATTGACAATCTGGTGGTGATTGAGAGTCACACCTATGAATCTGTGCCCAATCCTGCTCATGCAGTCTTACCCCACGAAAGACCTGAGCATTTGCAGAAATACGCCTATCGCCACGACCCACGCGAAACAGCCTTGCGTGATGATCGTGCTCTGAATATCAGATTCGTTGTTTGGCAGCGCAGCCCAAATCTGTAAATACCTGACATGAACAACGGAGGGTATTGTGTTAACATTCGATTTCGAACCTGCTGCGGCAAAGCAAATGCAAACGCTGGGTGTAGATCCCCAGCTACTGTTTGGCAAGCGTGAGACTTTTGATGTAGTTGAAGCTGCGCAGGACTATAAGCCAATGTCGCCTTACTTCAAAGGTCGTGTTGTCTCCAAAGCCAAACAGCTTACTCACCTTGCGAAGATGATTCAGAATCCGTTTGAGTCTGACCCGCGTATCACGGTGATTAGCAGTTTCCCGAATGACTATCGAGCGAAAATGGCAGCGTTGAATATCTTTAATGCTGCGGTAGAAGACAGCGTAGAGACAGCGCTCAAGCCTCGCTGGGTAACGTTGTACGGTGATCGCTTCGACTATGAACAACTCAAAAGCAAGCGACCATCATTGTTAGTGTTGACCAACGTAACGATGGACAGCACCAGCTATAAGATTGAACGACTGCGAGACATCCTTGAGATGTTCCCGAAGATACCTCGAATCGTAGTGACAGGCGGTGGGCCTGACCCACTCGAACTGTTTACGAAACGTATTCACCTGCAGGCGCACACTGGTATCTCTATCGGTCCTGCGCATGTGGTTTCAAATGTTCTCGAACTGATGACTTCTTCTCTTTAAGGAAAAACAATGTTGCTGAATGAACTGAATGCGCTGCTGGCCAAACACCGTGACGAACTTAAACTGCCCAGCTTTCGCGCTGAGGTGTCTTCGTCAGGTAACAACTTGCAGTGGTTGCACAAGAACTTAAAACGCAACCCTCAGTGCCCGCCGCGCATTGCAGAGCTGGTGGCTAAACCAATCTCGGAGCTTACTCGCCCATGACAAATACTCAGTTGATGGTTATCCCTCAACTTCCAGCACTGTTAGCTCAGTCCACTGAATTGGTGGACACACAGGAACTGGCGCAGTTTGAAGAGGAAGGCGGCGAAACGCTTGAAGAAGTCCTCGAAGAAGTAGCCGCACTCGAACTCCGCTACAGTGCTGATTGTGAACGCGTTACCAAAGTAATCGACAAGCTGAACAAAAACAACAAGCCGATTATTATGGAGATTGAGCGACTCAACGCCGAACTCCAGGCCATCATTATCAACATGGCAGAGTCTGACGACCTCGAAGACAAAGCGAATGCAGAAGACTTGCAGAAGCTGGTGGACGATAACTTCGAAGAAGACACTGACCACGAAGTGCGTGATAACGAAGGTGATGCAGACCAGCAGGCCGATCATGAGAAGTGGTCCCGTGCCGTCCTCGCTAAGAAGTGTAAGGCAATCTACAAAGCTATTGCACGTATGACGCACCCAGATAAGTGCCGCCGTATGCCTCAGGAGGAACAGCTTCGGCGCCGCGAATTGTTCCTGAACGCAAAGCTGGCTTTGGCTCGTTTGGACTATGAGGGTTTAGATGCAATTCACATTGAACTTGCTTCAAAATCTCACGATCCACTTAATTTAATTCAGCGTTTGTTACGTGCCCGCGAGCGTCGTGAAATTCTTTACCGTAAAATGGAAGCACTGCGCCAATCGAATGAATGGCAATTGTTTACTGTAGCATTCCATCACGGTGTGAACATTGCCGACGAACACTATCGCGATCACTTAGAACGGACGCTGGAGGGCTTGCGCCAGATGGTTGCACATGCTCGCGCTGCCCAAACTGGAAACAATTCTAACAACCACTGGGTTTAGTCATGACTACACTTGTTGTCTATCATCAAGGATGTGCTGATGGCAGTTTCGCTGCGGCCATCACAGCACTTGCGTATTCCAATGATACGCTTCACTTCTATCCTGCTGTCTATGCAGAAAACCAAGGCGATATTGTTGACGCTAATGGTGTACTGCTGCAAGACCTGCCTGGTCTTGAGGGCATCAAGGATGATAAAGGTGAGTTCATCAAAGATCCCAAAGGTTACACCCGCGTTGTCGTAGTTGATTTCTCTCTGACTGAAAAGCAGATGGCTATCTTCACTAAACGCTTCGGCGCTGGTGGCTTTAAAGTTCTCGACCACCACGATGTTCGTGACCAAGAGAAGTATGCTGCCGAATGTGCTGCGCTCGACGTTTCTCCTGTGTCTCTGACGTTTGCTTCCGGCGGTAGCGGCGCACTGCTTGCCTACATGGCGCATGTCGGTGAGTTCCAGCAGCATCAATACTCCTGCACAGGCAACATCATCCGCTGTGCCCAACTGGTGTCTGACCGCGATCTGTGGATTCGTACTAACAAACGCGCATTCGCTTTCTACGAAGGTTATTCTAAGGACGTGTTTAGCGACGTTGAGAAGTGTGGTATCATCTACACCGATATGCCGCCCACCGTGCGCAAGGCATATAAGATTATCCTGTCTGGTGATATTGAGCAGATTATCAAACAGGGTGAAGCTGCAATCTCTGACCGTGATGCGAAGATTCGCCGCATGATCGACGAGAACAGCAACTTCTCTGAGCCTAACGAGCTGGTCGGTGTTAAACATGCAGTTGTGCCTTGCGATAAGAACATCGCGTCTGAAACTGGCGCACACGTCTACGAAAACTATCCGCACTTCCAAACAGTGCTGCTGGTGCGTAAAGGTCACCGCGACCCGGACCGTGTGTATGTTAGCTGCCGTTCTCAAGGATATCCGGAAGGCCACAAAGGCAGTGCTCGCTACATTGCGCGTACTCGTGGCGGTGACGGGCATCCAAGTGCCGCAGGTTTCAATATGCCTCTGACGGAGTTTAATGAACTCTATCCGGGACTGAAATTGGACTTCGATTCCGTAGGTTGCGATTGTTAAAACAAAGGGGTGGCTTCGGCTGCCCCTTTTGCGTTTCTAGTCTCTTATACGATAATTTCAGACAGTCATATAAGGAGACAAATCATGCCCGTTAACTCAACGCATTCCTCTGCTGGTGTTTATACTGGTGTACGGGATCTCTCCGTTGGTGCAACGTCTTTATCTACGGCAGTAGTAGGCATTGTTGGTCAGGCTCGTCGCGGCCCTGTAAACCAGCGTGTTGATGTGCGTAATAAAGATGATTTGAAAAACATCTTCGGTGCAAAAGATCCCAAGTATGGCCTCGGCCTGTATCTCGCGCTGCCTGTTGCTAAACAGACTAACCAGCTCAAATTCGTCCGTATCACTAAGAACGCAAAATACGCGGTCGGTGTGGTTACTGTCGATGACGCGTCTGCTGTTCAGCCTGTAGTGCGTATCACCCCATACACCGATCAAGATGGTAACATCGTCGGTGTAGATTCTCCTGATCAGCTGGGCTTCCTGCCTACTGACCCGTTGAATGATAACATCATCGGTTACGTTATTCTGGAAAACCCAGGTGACTGGAACAACCAGATGGCGTTACAGATTCGTCCGGCCTGTCCTAAGGGTCTCGACCCATTTGACGACCGTAAGTCGTATAACACGAAGCTGTTTTATATCGACGAGTACGAGAACTATCAGAACGGCAGCAATCCGGTAAACTCTTACCAGTGCAGCCTGTATGATTATGCGGATGAGTTTGACCGCCAGTATCGTATCGATCACGCGATGGAAAACGAAAGCTCCAACTTCCGCTTCGTGCGCAACCCGTACTTCACCACCGATATCGACTTCTTCACCACCGACTTCATCTTCTTCCAGGGCGGTGCTGACGGTGACACTTGTACTTCTGATGACTTTGCGAAAGCGTATCAGGAATACTTCGGTGACCCGGAAGAAGTTCGTGTGACGCTGCTGATTAGTCCTACTCAGGATTACATCATCCACCGCGGCATGAAAGCTGCGGCTGCTGCGCACGTTAACTGCTTCGTTATTTGTGGCATCCCGTCGTCCGAGCAGTCTGTGTCTAAAGCGATTCGTTATCGCCGTCAGACGTTGAACGTCAACGACACCAACATGGCTCTGTATACGCCTGATATCAAAATCTTCGACGAAGACACTGGCCGCTATTTGTGGACTGCGTGTGTTGGTCAGATTTGTGCTGTGTTTGCCTACACGGATAACAACCGTGGTAGCTGGTTCGCACCTGCGGGTATCACTGCATCAGGTCCTCTCGACTTCCATGCTATCGCTCAGAAGTATGATCAGGACGACCGTGATGCAATGACGCGCGAGCAGGTCAACTACATCCGTAAGCTGCCTGATATTATGGGCGGTGGCTATGCGGTGTGGGAAGCGAGCACTCAGTACAATCAGAACTCTGCTTTCCAGCAGATTCAGATTCAGCGTATGGTGGGCTACGTGCTTGAAGTCTGTCAGCGCACTTGCCGCGTTGGCCTGTTTGACCCGAACGATAGCATCCTGCGTGGCTATCTGAAAGGTATTGTCGAGAAGTTCCTCGAAGAAATCAAGCTGGCACGCGGTCTGCGTAGCGGTAGCTCCGGTTCTCAGGGCTATCAGGTTGTCTGTGACGAGAACAACAACACCAACCAGACTATCGCTAATGGCGACCTGATTCTGGATATCGTGTTGGACCCGACGCGTACTACGAAGCGTCTGATCTATCGTTTCAACATCAACCCGACAGGCAGTACCTCCACAACTCTGAGTCAGTAATCAATGAGGAGGGCTTCGGTCCTCCTTTTTTCGTATTGTGAGGTTCTATGCTTACTTTGACCATTCAAGGTAACTTGGAATACTGCTTCTCGCTGCGTAATAAAGAACTGCGATTCTTAGTCGCAATGGATAATCCGCCTTTGCGTGGTACACTCCAGATTGAGAATGCAGCGGGTACAGTGCTCAAGAAACTTGACCTGCCTACTTCTGGAACGACTGCATATTTCGACTTCACTCTGCCTTTTGATACAGGCGAGCATGACCTTGTGGCTAAGGCGTATAACGTCAGCACCACTCTCAATGCTACGTCGAACAAGGTTAGAGTGTCTGTGCCGTTCAGTGGTGAATATGGTCCTCGCTTTGGCATACACGATAAAGTGTTGTCGATTCAAGACTACAACGATACCTTCTTCCGTTCTCTGACTACTATTCTCGGTGAATCGAGTCCTCAAACAATCACTTGCCCACCGAATGAATCTACGTCTGATAACAACCGCTTCTTCTACGTCGCATGGCCAAAGCGTTTGCTCTATGGATATTTTCAAGAGACCGCGCAGGGATTCTCTGGATCATGGGATGGCGCTATGGAGTTCAATGACTTCAACTTCCAAGGCGCAGCGGAAGTCAGTCTCGGTGGCTTTGATTATGTTGTCTATCGCAATGACTTCCCGTTCGATAGCCTGGATTATATGTTCCGTATTAAATACGGTTCTACCAGTCCTAAGTCAGGCGACCCTGTATAATTTTAACCACCGCTTCTGGTAAACGGAGAACACAATGGAACTGAAACTTGAACAGTTCATCAGTAACGTTGAGTTGCTTACGAATATCCACCAGCAGAACAAAAACCCAATCATGTTCCGTCTGCCTAAAGATGGTTCGCAGTTAGGTCTGTTGTTCTACTGCTCGTATGCAGTTCCACGTTATGTAGTCCTTCCGATCAATGCGATCTGGATTGACTACGACCCTGAGTCGCCTACTTTCCGCACTGCGTTTAAGCGCACAACGAAAGACCTGGCTGACCCGTACAAAGATGTTTGGACTGCGCTGTACTTCTATGACGATGCCATGGGAGACCAGACGTATGACCCAAACGATCTGAAAATCATCAACCAGACTCTGCCTCCGCTTGCTACTTCGATTACTCGTGGTATCGGCTATCTGTCGTACCCAGAGGCTGAGTCGCGCGTTGTGCTTGAGGGTGATGAAACGTTGTCTAACAATCGTGACCCGAAAGACCACACGCACCCTGAGAAGCCTGCTACTATGATCTCTATCAACGGTAGCTACGGTGAAGAACATGTGCCTATCAAAGACCAGCTGGTTCCTGCTGTGAATCAGGTTATGGTGCTTGAAGACAATACGCTTCAATGGCGTAAGGTGCGTGAATCTGAACTCGGCCAACCTACTGACTAACGGAGCGGTTATGACTACACTGAATGAAATCGCTGCTGCTCTGTTGGCTGTTACGGGCTTTATGGATGATACGTCGAAAGACCAAATCGTTCGTCAGATTAACCCGACACTCAACATCAGTTGTACGTTCATCACCGCCTCAGCCGAGCCTGTTGGTGTTGTGTTGCCGATGAACGTTGTGTGGCTTTGCATGGATGTGAACAGCGCGTTCTATCGCAAGTTCCTTGCACGTAAATCCAAAGAGCCTGCTGGTGGCTACAAAAATACGTGGGAAGAAGTGAAGAACTTCAACTCTCTGTGGGCTCCGCAGTATTATGATCCTGCTGACATTAGTGGTGGTAGCGATATTCCTAACGCGTCTGTTGACGAATACGGTATTGCTCGCCTGACCACTGAGCCTGCTACTGTCGGTCGTCCTACGTTCGTGTCTGTCTCTGACCCACGTAACACCGATAAGCGCACACCACTGCCTCACGATGAAATGCACGCCGAGAAGCCTCTGGTCGAAGTGAAGACCGTGCAGGACAAAGTGAACATGGACGCAGACGTAGGCGACAATGGTTCTACCTTCATCGCTGATACGTCCGTGAAAGCATCATACGGCCATCTGATTGCGACCGACATTCTGGAGAATAATGAATGAGCGTAACCACGATCGACGGCTTTGCTAAACAGTATATCGCTCTGGCTCGTACTCGCGGTCTGACGCCACGTAACCCAATCACTTTCTTGTTCCGTCCTAACGCGAACGATCAAACGGAAGTGCATCAGGTTGTTGTGTCTCTGACTGAGCCATCGTTTTCTGAGAAGCCGTACAACCTGATTTGGATTGACGCGAACACTGGTAGCCCTCAGTACCAGTATGTGCTGCGTCGTACCTCTGCTGTATCTGACGGCAATCACCGTGGCTCATGGGTAACCGTGACTGACTACGCGCAGTTGTTTGCTCAGAAACAGTTCTTCCGTTTCGTTGTGGAGAATGCTGCTGATCTGGGTATCGAAGTAGGTGATCTGGAAATCGCACATGCGACCACCAGCCGTCTGGGTAGTGTTGTCACTAAGACTGACCCGACTGACCCTGATATGCCTATCGCTGTGTCAAGCTCTGACCCACGTATGGCTGATGCGCGTTATCCAACTAATCACGATCATCCTGATTATGCGCGTACCATGATTCGCCTGAACTCCACAGCATTCGTTGAAGTCGCAAGCTCTAACGAACCGCAGCCTGGGTATGTTCTGGCGATTGTCGATCAGGACCCTGTTAACCCGAACAAGTATATCGGTAAGTGGGTCAAGCCCAACGCCGATAACGTCGAGTGGGAATCACCTCACTTGATTAACTTGCGTATCAGCCTGCCGGGCAACGCGAGCTACATGTCGGATAACAGTAGCGTCAAGCTGAACATCGACGCAGAATGGTCTAACAGCATCGAACACAACCCTACTGGCGTTGAGTGGTCCATTGAAGAGAACGTTATCGGTGTGACTATCGACCAAGGCGGTACTGTGTCTGCGCCTGACCTAGCTGCTGACGTTGTGCTGAAAGTCACTGCACGTAAGCGCGACCCTGTGTATGGCAACTGGGTAACTGCTACCTACGACCTGCTGATCAAGAACGCATTCATCCCTGACGACGAGCTGGTATCTATCTCTATTGTTGGTGCGGACACGCTGTTCTATAAGCAGAAAGAGACCTATACCGTGACTGCTCGCTACAAGTCCGGTAACGTCGCAACTATCATGCCGTCGAACTTCACGGTGGATAACGCGAACGCTCTGTCTCTCGTCGGCCTGCAGGGTACTGCGAAGAAAGTCTCTACTGATACAGTTGTCAAACTGACTGCTACTTATCAGTATAACGGCCTGACCTTTAGCGCGACGAAGAACGTCACCGTTAAGGCTCAGTTGATCACGCTGCTCGAAGTGCTGGGTTCTTCCACCATTGCTTCTCAGCAAAGTGAAGCCTACACGTTTAAGATTACGTGGTCGAATGGCGACACTGAAATGATTACGCCGAACTCTTTCGTTGCTGCACCTACCACTTACACCACCATCAGTGGCAACGTGGTGACTGCGAAGAAAGAGACAACGCAGGACCGCAGCATCGTCCTGACTGCGACGTACATCACGGCAGATCAGACCGTCACTGGTAACAAGAACGTTACTATCCTGAAAGAGACTGCTGCGGTAACGCTGACCTCTCTTGCTATTCAGGGTGCGAACACTATCCGCAGTGAAGAGAGCGCGAACTATACGTTCCTCGCTACGTACTCTGACGGCCACACCAAGCTGGTTGACCCGACTACGTTTACGGCTGACCGACTGGATATTGTTACTATCGTGAACAAGACCGTCAACGCAGGCAAAGTGTCTTCTGACATTCCTGTGAAGCTGTCTGCAACGTACACGGAGAACGGTATCACGAAGACCGCAACGCTCGATATTACAATCGTGAATGTTGTACCTGTCGTTGACCTGTCGAGCATTAAGATCGTCGGCCCGTCGTCTGTTCAAGAGAAGACAACCACTCCGTATACAGTGCTGGCTACTTACTCTGACGGACACACCGCAACGATCAGCCCTAACGAGTTCCGTTTGCAGCAGGCTTCGAACTACGCAACGTTTGATAAGTCTGAACTGATTGTTGGCGCTGTTCCTATCGCTAACACCAGCGTAACGTTGTACGCTTCGTACACTGAGAACGGCATCACGAAGACTGCCACCCTGCCTGTGTCCATCGTTGGTAACCCACCGACTGTGACCTCTCTGGAGATTCGCGGTAACGATTCGATGAACGAGAACACTACTGCGCAATACACCGCGTGGGAAATTCTCTCTGATGGTACTGACCGTCAGGTAGCTTCACCGACGTGGTCTGTGATTCAGGGTAGTGCAGTCGCAAGCATCGCACAAACTGGTGTGCTGTCTGCTGGTGAAGTGACTCAGGACACAACTGTTCTGATTCGTGCAACCTACGACGGACGTAACGCCCAGAAGTCCGTGCTGGTTAAGAACATCATCGTTATCAGCCTGCTGTCTGTTCAGCCGCAAGCGCCATCGCCTGTGTATGACTTCGGTACTGCTGTCGGTGTGACTCGCGACCTGCATAGCGTTCTGACGTTCTCTGACTCTACTACTCGTGAGGGTACTAGCGGCGAACTGTCTTACACGCTGTCCACCGCGGCTCAAGAATACTTTGAGATCGTTGCTGGTGGAACAACTGGCTGGCGCATTCGCACCAAGAAAGCACTGAGCGGCTTCTACGGCACTCTGACTTTCCAGCTCAACGTAGCTGCGACTGTTGGTACTGTATCGAAGACCGGTAACGTGCAGTTCACCGTTGTTGGACCAACCGATGACGTGTCGAAAGTGGAAATCATCGGTGATGACTCTATCACTGAGGGCACTGTATCTGGTGATTACTTCGTGCGTGTTACTCGCCTGTCGGGTGCAACAAACGAGTACGCCTCACTGCCAACGTGGTCACTGCCTCAGGGCGCTGCGTATGCAACTATGTCTGTCGGTTCTACTTCAACTCGCGTGAAGCTGACCGTACCTGCTAACTCGATTAGCCAGAACCAGACTGCTACGCTCCGTGCTGCTGCCGTTACCGTTGATGGTAAGACCTACGCTCCTGAAAAAGTGATTACGCTTATCAATCAGGCTGCAACGATCACTAAGCGCGAGCTGATTGGTCCTGCCGCTGTGAACAAAGGTGAGACTGGTACCTACATTCTCCGCCTGACGTTCTCTGATAGTACCACTGTCGACCTGACGCCTGTTATCACACGTAGCTCTGGTTCTACTACAGCGTTCACGTACCCAGGCAATAACACCATCATCGGTAACACGGTAAGCACCGTGCAGAGCGCAATCATCACTGGTACTGCTTCGTACAACAGCCAATCGCAAACTGCGAACCTGACTGTAACGAACACGCCAGCGCCTGCGACTCCTGACTCTGTGACCATCACTGGTCCTTCGTCAATCATCGGTGGTGTGACTACCGCGTACACTGCGACTGCTACGCTGTCTGACGGCACTACGCCTGACGTGACTGCTGATAGTGGCACAACGTGGGCGGTGGCTGTGAAGTCCGGCACCGCAACTGGCCTGAGCGTTACTGGCGGTTCGTTGAAGTCTAACGCTGTGACTGCTGATGCTGTGGTGACTATCACCGTTACTTACGTTAAGAACGGTAAGACAGTTACTGCAACCAAAGACGTTACGCTCAAACCGCAACAGTCTTCCGACTTGGGTGCTCGCTTCGGCTCTCACTCTAAGATCAAATCTGTAGCTGGCTATGATGCTGCGTTCGTACAGGGCCTGCAAACCGCGCTGACTACGACTGGACAACAGCTCCTGAACTGTCCTGCAAACACCAGTACCTCAACGAACAACGTGTTCTTCTACGTTGCGTGGCCGAAGTCTCTCGGCTACGGTTACTTCGTTGAGTCAGTACAGGGCTTTGCTGGTTCATGGGATGGTGCGTTGGAGTTTGATGACTTCAACTTTGCTGGTCCTGCCGAGGTGACTATCAACGGTGTTGATTACGTTATCTATCGTAACGACTTCCCGTTCGATAATCTGGCGTATACGTTTAAACTGACCTACGGTTCATCGAACCCAGGTTCTGGTATCGCGTAAGGAGAATAGGATGCCGGTTAACATGACTTCGTTCCTGTTGCCAGCATCCGCAGCACTCCCATACCTCCTTGAGGATAAATATCTTCGAGGGGGTATGCGCTGTCTGCCTACGCTCAATGATCGTGATACAATGTCTGTCGGCAATAAAAAGCCTGGGATGTTGTGCTACGTCACTGAGACCAAGACGATGTATCAGCTTGGTGCAGATAACGTAACGTGGGAAGAAGCGAAATTCGGTGGCTCTGAATATAAGTTCGAGTCGCCGTTCGTGACTGCTGTGGATGAAACAGGTCTGACAATTGTAGGCCTCGACCCTAGTAAGCAAGTGCCTGAACCTCAGTATGCGGGTATGACCCTCATGTCTGGTGCTAACGGTACGATGTTCTGGGTTGATATGAGTGGTAATGAACAGGCTGGTGTGCGTAAGACTGTAGAGTACGAAGCCGCCAACTATATCACTCCTGGCCAACAGCTTGATTTCGATCTGGCAATGAATAAAACGGTTATGCTCCTTTCTGTTAAACTCAATGCCTTTGATGTGGAACTTACCGCATATCAAAGTTCACTGAGAGACGACAGAAACCCGTATATATTCCGTTCCTCTGCTAATTTTCTCGAAGATGATGGTGTGTTTGCGGATGAAGATAGCGAAGGCAATCCAATCATTCGTAAGCTGCGTCGATACTCCTTCCTGTCTAACAAAGACAATACGCCTACGATTTCGTGGCGCATGAAGAACATCGGCACATCACCGTCGAAACCGAAACTCACTGTAACCTATCTGGTAATGGAGTGATAACCGTATGGCTATTCAACGTGTAACTGCTACTAAGCTCGTGGGTCTGGAAGCTCTGACTCGCGATCTGGTTAGCAAAATGATTACGGCCGGCTTCACGCTGATTGCTGTTGACGGCAAGACCGGAAGCACCGTAACACCGACCGCTAAGTCTTTCTATCTGGAAGCATCCGATGCGGTTGACCCCCTGTATGACACTCAGAAGTGGGGCATTATCCTCGCTGCTGACAACACAGGTAAAACCCTGTCGATCAACGTCTTGCCTGACAATCAGGTAAATCAGACTGACTTCACTGCCGCTAAACGTTCTGCAACTGTAGAAGTTGGCCGTATGTCCAAGTCTGGTCTGGCTACGAACTTCTTCATCGATCTGGTCAACGACTGGAAGATGGACACGACCGCTGACCTGTCTGCATACCCGCTGACGTATGACTTCATCACTACCGACCACGGTATTGCTCTGCATATCAACGCAGAAGGCTTCGACAACACCGGTACTGCATTTAGCTGGTTTGTTGTTCAGCGTGGCGTACAGGCTAGCGACACTACGCCTGGCGATCACAGCCCGCTGTTCGCCATCTTCTCCTGCGGCGGCGGACTTGGTGGTGACCCTGATACCATCAAGCCAGAAGCTATTCAGCGTTACACTGTAATCGAAGAGGGTATTTACTCTGCTACGGTTCCACTGTCTGCTGTTCAGCCTACGCCTGACTCTGCTCCTATCATCAACCCGCTCCAGCAGGTTATGATCGCAGAAGGCAACCGTGCTATCGTTCTGTTCCCGCAGATGATCAACACTCAGCGCTATGTGTACTTCGCTACACTGGACATGCTGGGTTATACGTCTGCTGACGTTCTCTCCGCTGGTTCCGAAGTGCAGTTGAACCCTCTGAAAGCAACGAACAAAACCAAATACCTGGGCATGAACGCTAACGGTAAAGACAACCGTGGTATGCGTCTGATGCTTCCTATCGGCCTGGGCGACGCGGCTTAATTAAGGGGATAACAACTCATGAACAAACTGATCGTGAAATCTGGCTTCACCAGCAACCTGAAAATGTGGAAATCAATCCTGCAGGATTTGGTTGATAACGGCTTCAAGCTGGTGAGTGTCAACGGCACTATTTCTTCAACTATCCCTTCGACTGACCTCCAGTCGTTTGTTGTTGAAGCGACTAACACCATCGACCCGATCGCTGGTACTGGTGCAGGCCAACAGCGCTGGCGTCTGGCGATGAAAGGCTCAGAGAAGCGTACTCAGCTTTTCTGTGCTGCGCCTGAGCAGATCTCTGACACGGGCACCATCTCTAAGACTGGTGCCGTGAACGTTGGTGGTACTACCATCAACGAATACGCTGGCCAGATTGGTGGGCGTTCTACCAGCAGCCAGTTCAACGCCAGTTCTGGTGACAACGAAGTGTACTTCTGGCATCGCGGTATCGCCAACCAGGGTAACACCACGTTCTACGCAGGCACCATGGCATATCCGCCTGCTACTACTCAGCCTACTGGCCAGACCAGCTCTGATAGCCTTGTGTTCGCTGACCCGGAAGCTACTCCGTTCACGTACCACATCGCTCTGTCTGATCACGGCGTTGCGATTCACATTCAGATTGAAGGTCGTGACTCTGATGGCTGCCGCGGCGCGTGGCTGGTAATTCAACGTGCTATCAACTCTGATGGTACTGTGGTTGTCGATGGTAAAGCTCCTCTGTTCTGCATGTTCTCTGTGAACGGCGGTGGCTCCATGAACAACAACGACGAAGTGCGTCCTGTCCCGGGCAGCCCTGGCTCGTACCAGATCATGCGCTATACCGTGCGTGAGTCTGATGTGAACGCACCGACTCTGCCGGCACCTGCGCATGTCCACAGCGCGGATAGCTCTGCTGTGCTGAACCCGTATCAGATGGTTCCGTTCTCCGAAGATAACCACTTCGACTTCCGTCTGCCTGCTGGCTTCAACACTCAGCGCTATAGCTATCCGTACGAAATGGATATGGTTGGTTATGCGTCTGCTGACGTTATCTCCAACGGTACTCTGATCGACGTTCAGGTCTATAACGAGACCGAAGACGACGGCAGCACTGCGAAGAAGCGTACCTACAAAGCTCTGACTGCTAACAGTCCGAACAACACCGGTATGCGTATCTTCTTCCTGCAAGGCTATAAAGCCCCAGAAGGCGCCGGAGCCTAATCCTCACAGGGTGCCTTCGGGCGCCCTTTTTAGTTTCTGTTTCGTGAGGTGAACAATGGCTGAAATGATTCCTGTTGTATCAGCTACCGGTGTTCAGTCCTGGTCTGGTAACGTAACAGTTTCAGGTCATACTGATACACTAACGTTCCGTGTGTCTGGCGGTACGTTTGCTGATTCGACTACCGAAAAGGATATCGCGCCGAGTTCTGGTTCTGACTATGCTGTTGCTCTCGCTGCTACAGTAACGGTCTCTGCCTCTGCAACGCAACCTGTTCTGCTGTATTACAAGGACGGTGATTTGTGGGTGCTTGTGCATTCACTGTCTCGCATCTTCGTCAGACCACAGACGAAAGAGCTGGACTATCGCCTTGTGACGAAAGGTATGGATGCAATGCCTTTGGGCGCTGCTGTCAACCCTACCTACGGCGGGCTTGTACTTGGTGGGGGTGTTCGAATCCCTACCGTACAAGATATGCAGCAAGGCAGCGTGGCCAAGTTCTCGGACTTTGATTCCACGTTCTTTGATTTAACCAAGCCTGTATCAATCGTCCACGACCGTGCGGCTCGTACTCTGTATTACATCCACACTGACGGTGACGTGTCGAATACGAAAATCTTCGGCGGCATGTACGACGTTGATATTGCAGGCTATAAGATCAGTTACGACTCTACAGGTAAGCGTAGCGCCGTTGTCTTCCACGAGTCCGGTCAGATTGACGTGCTTGATGAAGCGATGACGCAGTTCGGTGAACCTAAGCAACTCGGATATGAAGTCAACCGTGTTGTGTGTCGTCGTGCGGGTGTTGGTTCAAACACTGTTGATAGCTATGTTGCGTTTGACAAGGAAGGACGTGCGCATTACCTGAATGCCTCGTTTGCTGAAACGTCTGTTAAGTCAGACTACTTCTACGTTAACGGCTCTGACAGTTACGATGTGCTTTCAACGCTTGATGGTAGACTGATTGGCGGTAACACTGCCGCTGCACCTGCATCAGTCTTCTGGTATCAGTTCGTCCCAAGTTCATTGCTGGTATTCGGCCATGATGGTACGAACATCTATCAGTTCAACCTGCGTGATAACGTACAGAACGTAGCGGCTCGTCCTATGGTGGCGAATGACCTCGTTGTGTTTAACACGACTGCATCATGGACCTCAGCCGGTGGTAAGTTAGTTGCTGGTATGGACACGAACGGCAGCAATGCTTTGTTCGATTTCACTACTGCTGATACGCCTACTCAGACGCGCTCTGGTTGGCCGTATATCGAACTCCTGACGCCGCCGTACAGTCAGGAAGATACGTATGACCGTCTGTTCTATTATGCAGCGCGTCCTACTACTGGCTTGAAGCATATCGCTATCCGTGATTACACGGTGAACATGCCTGACATGAGTGCTATCAACTTAGGCCAGACTGTTACGTTCAAAGTGGTTGTTGACGCTGGTGACCCTGATATCGGTCTTCCTATCACTGCGCCTGCAGGTGTGACCGTTGCTGCAACGATTGATGTTATCACGACTGATATTGTTGACGGCAAAGAGGTTACGACTACCACGACCGTACCTGTAACGAAAGTGTTCGACGGTCAGGAAGTTACTATCACGCTGAGCCATGCGTATATCACCAGCACGTCATTCCCGATTTCTATCGGTCGATCTGTTTATCAGTTCGAGATGAAAGCTGACGATACGCCTAACGCTTTTGCGTGGCAGAACATCTTAGGCATCGACAATGATACATGGAACCGCACCGAAGATGTTACCATCAGTGGCATCAACGTGTCCGTGCCTGTATCTGTGCTGGTGGATGGTGTAGAGGACTATGACCGAGTTAAGATTTATGTGGATGGTGTGCAAGCAGCAATGCCTGTATTCATTCGCAACAATCAAAAGCTGGGCTTTGAAGTTCTCCACGCTAACGACACCACGCATATTGATGTAACGGTAGGTCAAGGCAGTTCTCGCTTTGGTTTGTTTACCGTTGTCGAAGCGCAGATTGAAGTGGGTCGTCATTGGGCATATATGCCTGTCGGTAAGCAAGTTCAGTCGGATGTGTTCAAGAACACTGGCACAATCCCTCTGACGTTGACTATCGACACGACTGATGCAGAGTTCGCTCAAGGTGGCCAGTCGGTTACCCTGCCTGTGAACGGCACTACCAACATCAAGTTCACGCCCACAGAGAATAAGCAGTACACGATTAAATTCCATTCTGACCAGTATAGCTATGAATGGTACGTGTGGGCTGATGCTCAGTGGCTTGGTACGCCAGCTCCTACTAAACGCGCAGAGCGTTATGTCATGGGCGATAGTGGTGACCTGTTTGTCGATAACATCCCAGATAACTTCTGGACGTACATCACCGTTCCTGCAGGTATGTTGCTTGACGTTGATGGTGTGCGTGTCGAACAGGAACTTGATTCGCGTGGTGTGTACAAAGAGCAGGGCCTGCATATCGGTCCGTTCGAGTGTGCCGACACAATGCTCAAGATATACGGGCTGCCGTCACACGATCAACCGCACACGTTAATGTTTGGTAATGCACCGTTCGGCTGGCTGTATGATATGACGGTTGATCCGTCGTACACTGCTTACGCTGAACACTCCGTTCAAGAGTTCGATGCCTCATACGTCGATGGTGTAGCACAGGCATTCGATGCGTTCGCCACCAGATCGTATGAAGCGCAAGGCAGCGCTGTGGTTGTTGTCACGCCTGTGTATGACCCTGAGCTTGACAGACAGCTACAATGGCTTGAGTTCGAAGACGCGCAGACGCACGTTGGGGATTCTACTGGCCGTACGATTGAGAGTGATTCTGCTATCATCGGTCAGACAGTTGCGGGTCCTGAGTTCATCACTGGGCATAAATACTTTGTGGATAACTTCCGCATGGTTGATCTTATTGCTCGCTCGGACATTGTACTCGACAAGTTCGACCTGTTCGAGCTTACGCAAGGCCAGAAGGACGTTATTACAACGACACCTCTTCCTGCGTTTGTCGATAAGACCGAGAGCGTTACCTCAGACACCTTCCCTCTGTTTGAACTGACGCAAGGCACTGTTGATACACCAGACTCATTCCCACTGTTCGAGGCAATCGAAGGTCCTGCTGTCGTCTCAGATACGTTCTGGCCTGACTTCACTGAGGCTCTTTACGTTGTTAGTGACACGTTCATCAACAACTTCATTGAGCATCTGGATGAAGCACCTCAGTATTTCGAAGTGCGTAAGCCTCAGTACCGCTCTGGCATCAAGGCTAAGTCTGATCAGATATTGCCGAAGTACACGCAGCCTAAGGGTGTTTATCCTGCTGATGGTCTTGTGCCGAGATACGTTACGGATCTGGGCCTAAATCATGTTGACCCACTTGTGCCACGCCAAGCATCTGTTGGTGGTGTGTATTCACAAGAGATGACCGAAGCGCGTTATGTTCCACCAGCTGCGGTATATCATGTTGGGTGGGCAAGACCTCAATGGATAGCAGAGTCACCGACATACAAAGTAGACGCAATGATTGCTGCGTATGTTGACCCTATCTACCATCCGATTGTTCTGTTCTTGCCTGAGATTCCGTTTGTGCGTCGCGCACCTATCTCACCAATCTATCATCTGGACCCTTCGACGCCTGAGCGTTCTGAGCATCCTGTGTGGTACAAGGTAGATACGGCAAAAGGCGATTGGTATCAGACGAAGCTGATTGCTGGACAAGTAGAGGCGTATGGTCCTGCTGCGTATGACAACCCTATCGTGTATCGTCACCTGATCGAAGGTCAGAACATCGGTACAAGTCAGTCCGCCAAGACTGATCAGATGAAGGGACGTCAGATCAACTCAAGCAAGGTCATCGCTGTTGCTCGTCAGGCAGGTAATCCTGTTACGCCTAAGCCTATTCGTGTTGAGATTCAGAAGACGCGTAAGGCTAACAGTAAAGTCTATGCAGTTCTTGCGCCTGTAGTTGAGGCGTGGACTGTAGAGCCTAACCACGGTTCGATTGATAAGCCTCTTGAAGAGGGCTATTTTGCTACGGAACTTGAGGCGCTACAAAACGCTACTCAGGTCTGGGGCTTCGATCCTTCTGTGGTATATGCTATCCAGCAGCCTAATGGTTACTGGACTTGGGCGCAGATTACCGTGTGCGAAGAATCTTGTGGTTCTATGTCCTGTGCCGCGAGAGGATATTTAAGCGGGGGTTAATCCCCGCTTTACCTTGCGCAAGCTAATTTCATCGTGTGTTTGTACAACATAGAGACAATAACATGGTACTTTCCGTATCTGCATCTTATCAGGATGCCGTGTCGAAGTACGCGTGGATGAAGTATACAGGTCCTCGTGGAAAAGAAGTCGCACAACGAACGCATAAGCGCATGATTCGTGAAGGCGATATATTCGGCATCCTTCCGCTGAGAAATGGCGGACGCTACACTCTCATTTTCCCAGATATGCCGCACGTTGACTTCCCGCTCGATAAAGCAACTGGCCTGTTCCTGATGGAACGCGCATCTAAACTGCGTAAAGTGCCAGACGTTGTTAATCGTGATGGCAAGCGCACCAAGACTGCTGGTGCACAGACGCTACAGCGTCAGTTGATGCGCTCTCAGTTTGATGCCGCACGTTTCAGCCCGCGTAAGGTCAAGTCAGAAGCTGTTTACGGCATCGACTTTGACAACTACCAGTGGCGCATGGTCGCAAGTCCTGAATACCCTGTGAAGACTTCTAAGGGTATCACCAAGCTGTACAAGAACGATATGATTGGTGTTCGTTTCTTGCGTCAGGGTAAAGGCGGCATCGTCATTAACTCTGAGGGCATGTTCCTGAAAGTTGACGACGCGCAATACGACCTGTTGATTCATGACACCAATATTCTTCCTATGAATGACTGGCCGAAAGGCACTGTTGACGTAGATACGATTAAGGCTTATCGTCGTGTTGTGCGTCGTGCTCGTCGTCGTTCTCAGGAAGAGCAGGAAGAAGCAACACGCTTGGCCAACAACGCAAAAGTTCTGGAGCAGAAGCAACAACGCAAAGAACTCCAGAAAGAAGCGCGTAAGAAAGCCTTAGAGCGTTCTGCTGAAATGCGTGACCTGCGTAACAAGGTTAAGTCAGGTGAGATCGAAGCACCTAAAGCCGAAGTGCGTACTGTCTACGAAGATGGTATCGACCGTCGCGGTAAGCGTATTCGTGTGGTTGAAGAAGAAATTCTGGATGACGAGATCGAAGAAGTAGGTATCGATCTTGATCTTGACGAGCAGAAGCTGGAAGATATTCTGTCTCGCAGTCCATTCGCTGGCGATGCGTTCAACATCGAAGATTCTGTAGGCTCACTGTTTGGTGGTGATGACTCAGAAGACCACGAAGAACCTTCTCTCGACCTGTCTGATATTGACGAACCGGAAGAAGATGAGGAAGATACACCTCCGCCTAAGGTTCGTGCTAAAGGCAAGAAAGCTGCGCCTGCTCCGGCCGAAGAAGAGGATGAGGAAGAAGAACCTTCAGAAGATGAAGACACTTCCGAAGATGGCGGCGAAGAAGAGGAAGACACCGATGTGGAAGAAGACTCTGACGATAGCGATACAGACGATTCTGATGAGGGAGATGACTCCGACGACGAATCCGTGGATGATGACGATGCCGACGACGGAGGAGCTGATTCAGAAGGTGAAGATGACGCAGAAGGTGACGACAGCGACGAAGATACCTCCGATGCCGAGGATGATGCAGACGCATCTGATGCAGTAGACGAAACTTCCGCTGACGAAGACACGGACTCTGATGTTGCTGCCGCCGAGCAGGAATCGAAAGAGACAGCGAAGAAAATCGCTGCTGCCAACAAATCTACTCCAAGCGCTCGCGCAGAAGAGGCAGAAGAAGGCGACGTGCTCCAGTTCCGCGCTGACGCTAAGTTGAAACGTGATTGGGTTGTGCTGCGTGTTAGCACTCACTCCAAGTCCGACAACATCGTTATCTATACGCTGTACGATATTACCAACAGTCCTGATGAAGTGCGTCAGGTACGTGTTAACCGTGCACGTAAACAGAACCTCTTTGACTATGCAGAACATGTGAAGGATATGGCGCCTAAGCTGTTCAATCGTGTGCTCGACATGGCCGAAGATTATCCCGTCAACAAAGACCCAATCGCCAGCTAGACTGTAAATACCAGTGTTACTGACGAATGGAGAATAACATGCAAATCTCTTTGAAGCGGCTCGAAAAGAATCCTGATAAGATTCTCGACACGCTCAATTTGACGCAGGCAACGAAACTTGTGGCGCATCTTGATGATGCGTTCCACACTGATTCGGAAGGTCTGATATCGGACGCGGTGTACGATTACATCCGTACATACATAGACAAGCGCTGGCCTAAGTCTAAGCTGGCGCGTAAAGTCGGTGCGCGTGATGACTCTGACGTTAAGCTGCCTGTGCCAATGGCAAGTCTTGACCAGTTCACACTTGGTGGTAAGCAATTAACAAAAGCTCTCGCCGAAGACGTGGACTGGATTCTGACTGACAAGCTCGACGGCCTGAGTATTGAAATCGTCTACGAAGGTGGCGTACCTGTTCGTGCGCTTACTCGTGGTGATGCAACTCACGGCAAAGACGTGTCGCAGCATCTGCCTGCAATGCGTATTCCTCAGAAAATCTCTGAGAAGGGCCAAGTGGTGTTACGCTGTGAAGCGTTAATCCCATACAAGACCTTTATGGCAAAGCTGCATGAGTCTGCTGGTGGTCGCTTCAAAGCCGCACGTAACGCTGCATCGGGTCTTGTTCGTAACTTCGAAACAGCCAAAGAGTTCAAGTACGTCCACATGGTGTGCTTCGGTATCATCGGCGGTAAAGGTGCTACGCTCAAACAGTCTTCGCAGTTCAAGCTGCTGGAGAAATGGGGATTCGAAGTAGTTCGCCACTTCGGCCCTATGCGTTTTGAGTCGGAAGAAGAACTCATTCCGTGGCTGGATAAACGCATCGCTAAGGCGAAGTATGAACTCGACGGCATCGTAATGACCCGTGATGTTCCTACGCCGAAAGCTACTGCGAGCAATCCTAAACACGCTTTCAAGTTCAAGATGAACGTTGAGTCAGACACTGTTAACGTGACTGTCAAAGACGTAATCTATCAAGAGTCCAAGTACGGTGTGCTGGCTCCTGTTGCAATCTTCCCGCCTACTGTTATGCCTGGCGGTGTTACGGTTGAACGTGCTTCTGCGCACAACGGTTTCTACGTTGAGCACGGCTATCTCAAGCCGAAGAAGAAAGGTGCTGTCATGGGACCTAAGCGTCCTCTTGGCCCAGGTGCTAAGGTTAAGTTGATTCGAAGCGGCAAGGTAATCCCATACATCATGGAGATTCTCAAGCCTGCTAAGAAGCCTAAGCTGCCTGACGTACAGTACAAGATCAATGGCGTTGAGTTCGTTGCTAAGACGAAGACCAGTGCTGCTGACTCTCGTATGCTTGGCTCGTTCTTGAAAGGGCTTGACGTTGCGAACACTGGACCGAGTACGTGTAAGCTGCTTGTTGCTTCTGGCGTTAAAACTCCTCAGCAATTGTTCATGACTCCTATGGCAACGCTGCGTGAGATCGTTGGTGACTCTCGTGGTCGTCAACT